>Ga0066836_10001035_pt1 | contig 14282 bp, 10 predicted proteins | sample ETNtaG_18_FD_71568 | JGI IMG/M metagenome (GOLD analysis project Ga0066836, IMG submission 71568) | Marine microbial and viral communities from oxygen minimum zone, Eastern Pacific Ocean - ETNP201302SV91 | ecosystem: Environmental > Aquatic > Marine > Oceanic | place: Pacific Ocean: Eastern...
CTGGTGGCCCACTAGGTACTGATGAACTTGTTATTATTCAGGATGCAACTGCTGCTGCTACAATTGATGGCGGTTTCACATATATCGATAAAGTGACTATTTCAGATAAAGCAGGTGATAATACAACTGATACAACAGTTAATATGACATCATATGCTACTGCTGCTATTGAAGTTGATGGTTCTGCAATGGACGCCGGTGAGGATCTAGTATTGAACCTTGCTTCTGGTACTACATTACAAACTATTACAGGTGGTGAAGGTAATGACTCAATTACTGCTGGTACATTAAATGATGTACTTACTGGTAATGGTGGTGCAGACTCAATTGATGGTGGAACTGGTTTAGATAATATTACAGCTGGTGCAGGTAATGACTTTATTAATGTTGCAACTGCTGCTGCATTCTATACAACACTCGGAACTGACACAGTTTCTGGTGGTGCTGGTAATGATGAGCTAGAATTTGATGCTGCTGTAACTCTTACAAATGCAAGAACTGCTAATATTTCTGGTATTGAGAATTTAGATCTAACAACTGGTTCTAATGTTACTGTTAATAATGCTTTCTTAGCTAATAACCCAGGTATTGTAATTAAACCTGGTGCAAATGGTACTATTCAAGGTTCAACTGCTACTGGTGATTCACTAACAACTGCATTAACAGTTTCTGCTGATGCTGCTGGTGTATTATCAATTAAAGGTGGATCTGGTGATGATACAGTTACATTTACACATACGAATTCATTAACTGCATTAGATACTGTTAATGGTGGTGATGGTACTGATATTATCTATATCAGAAATGATAATGGTACTTTTGCTTCTGTTGCTACAACAGCTGTTGTTGACGCTCAAGTTACAAATGTAGAAAAAATTGTAGTACTTGATTATGCTCTTAATGATGGTGGCGGTAGTGGTATTGATATTGATATGACAATTACTATCAATGCAGCTTTTGCTGGTTCAACATTAGAAATTGATGGTTCAGGTCAAGATATGCATCCAACTGCTTTAACTGGTGGTGAAGGTCTTAATGTTGATGGTTCAAATAACCTTGCAACTGAAACCCTTAAACTTACTGGTGGTGGTTTTGATGACTCACTAAAAGCTGGTGCTGGTATTGATACACTTGAAGGCGGCGGCGGTGCTGACTTATTATTCGGTGAAGCTGGTAATGATATTATCGATGGTGGTGCTGGTGCAGATACAATTGAAGGTGGAACTGGTATTGATAGTTTAACTGGTGGTGCTGGTAACGATGTATTTAAAATGGTTACTCATGCTGCTTTCCAAACTAACGGTGGTTCAGAAACAATTTCAGGTGGAACTGGTACAGATACTCTACAATTTGTAGAAGCTGCTACTGTTTCAATTGCCGCTCCAGAATTAGAATCTATTTCAGGAATTGAGACAATTGATTTTGCAGATACTATTGCAAATAACGCTGCTACAATTTCATTTGGTAATGGTTTCTTTACTTCTAACGGATCTTCAACAATAACTATTGATGGCAATGATACCAATAATGCTGCTGCAGAAAACAAAGTCGATGCTTCTGCGGTATCTAATGGTTCAATTATCTTCTATCCAAATAATGCTAATGCTGATCAAGCTGATACACTTCTTGGTGGTTCAGGTGATGATGTATGGGTTATTACAGGTACAACTGCTGATACTTCACTAGATACTGGTGATAAGTTTGATGGTAATGGTGGAACTGACCAATTCTCAGTTGTTAGTTCTGCAAGTACTACTACTACTTTAGATTTTGCAACTGTTACGGATGTTGAGAAATTTGTTCTTACCAAAGATGGTGCCGGTGTTACAACTGTTACTTTAACAGCAGTAACCACAGGTGTAACTCCTGTTCCTGCAACATTTACAGTTGACGCTTCAGTTATTGCAACATCAACAGGTACATTAATTTGGAATGATGCAAACGATAATACTATTTCAACTGCCTTTACAATTACAGGTACGAAAAATGCTGATGATATTTCTGGATCATATGGTGCTGATACTATCTCTGCTGGTAATGGAGCTAACACAGTTCAAGGTTTTACAGGTAATGATAACCTAACTACTGGTTCAGGTGCTGATGATATATCAGGTGATGCCGGTAATGATACTATCTCTGCTGGTGGCGGTGTTGATACTATACTTGGTGACGCTGGTAATGATGATATTTCTGCTGGTGACGGTGCTGATATTATCACAGGCGGTACTGGCCAGGATGATATTACGGGTGGTGCTGGTAATGATACAATTATCTTTACTGCGATTACTGAATCTGCTGGTGCAACTAGAGATGTAATGTCTGACTTTGTATCCGGTGCTGATAATATCAGAATTACTCACACATTAACTAAAGCATCATTTGTTCTAACGGACAGAGGTGATGTTGCTACAAATGGTGATGTAACTGGTGTAACAAGTGGTAATGGTACAACTGGTGCTGGTGATGCAGTCTTTATTACAGGTACTGATGTCTTCGGTATAGACTTTAATGCTGATGGTATTATTAATGCTAACGATTTCTCAATGGGAATTACTGGCAATACAGCATTCTCTGTTAATGATCTAGATATGTATCTTACAACTAGTGGAGGAGCTACAGCTGTAGTTAAAACAGCTGGTGGTAATGATAGTATTACAGGTACAGATACTGCAGCCGAGAAGGTTATTACTTACGGTGGTAACGATACAATTGATATGATTGATAATACAGGTACTGTTCGTGGTGGACTTGGTAATGATGATATCTCTTTAGGTACAGCTGGTGATGTTAACTACATCTTCTTTGATGGATCTGACGGTAAAGACAAAGTGTTAGAATTTACTGACGGTGCAGACTTCATAGTTCTTGAAGAAGCAGATACTACAGTTGCTACTGACGGTGCTGCTGCTGTAATGGTAGATGGTGCTGCTGCTAATAATGCAGCTGGTGCTGCTTTTGCAGGTTTTGCATCAGCAGGTGACACAGCCGCAGCTGATGTTTTCTTTGCACTCGTTTCTACATTAGCTAACTCAAATGCTTCAGACTTGTATCTTGATTATACAAACGGTTATGCAAATAATTTAATGGAAGCTTTAACTACAGCTATTGATGATGGAGGTCTTGCTTCAGGTATTACAGTTGATAATGCTGGTGATAAATTCTATATTGTAGCTTATGAGGATGATGGTACGGATGTAGGTGCTCATATATACTGGGCAGATTCCGCAGCTGTTGTTTCAGATACAACTATTACATTAAATGAGATTTCTTATGTAGCCTTCATTGATGCAATAACAGATGACCAACTAGATGATGGTGAGCTACTGATGAGAAGCTTATCTGATGCAACTGATGCCGCAATTTACGGTTAATACAAACTAAAAGGAAAAACTAAGGGGGGTTTATACCCCCCTTTTTTTTATGAGATGAATAATAATAATTTAATTAATTACTTTGATTTATTTCCCTTTCCACAATCGGCTGATATTATTCCTCTTATTGATAAGGGTTTACGAGAGTCTTACGATTTATCAGCTGAAAAAGAATATATATTTCCTGATGATATTAAGAAAAAAATAAAAAATGTACTTATAGTTGGTTGCGGATGTAATCAATTAATTTATCATGCTTATAGAAACCCTAAAATTAAATTTGTTGGAGTAGATTTCTCAGAAATAGTTGCAAATCATGTTACGAAAACTATAAAAGATCATAACATTAAAAATGCAAAATTTTTGAAAGATGATTTTATGAATCTATCATCAGAAACTTATGATGTAATATTCGCACTTGATGTTATTAATTATTCTAAGGATCCTCAATTATCTTTAAATTTTTTGAGTACTATATTAAATGATAATGGTTCAATAATTTTATCTTTACCAGCATCACATTATCAAGGTTCTATTGATGATACTAAAAATATAATAAAAGAATTAAATCTAAGTTATAAATCAAAGGAAGATGTTGATTATGCATTTAACTTAGTTAAAAGTTTGATTTCTTTACATCCTTCAAGAGTTAATGCTTATCAAAATGATGGATGGATCTCTGATGATGATTTTGTATATAGATTTATGTCTCCTAAAAATCATTCCTTTAATGTTTACCAAATTGACAGTTTATTAAAGGGTTCCAATTTATTTTTTCAAAATTGGTTTTATAACTCAAATTATTTTCCAAGAGCATTTTTTTGGGATGAAAATCCAAAATTACCAAATATTATAAATAAGTTTGATGGTAAAAATATTCTTGATATTTGGGATGAAATCCTGGCAATAAAAGGACCTCATTTAACAGTAAGAAAACATACTTTTTGTGCTAGAAAAGATGTTAATCTTAATTATTATTCCGATCTTATGAATGATAATGAATCATTCGTTTATATAAGACCTCATCACATAATATCTAAGAATACTACTAAAACAGGCACAATATTCGCTAGAACTAACTATAAAAGGCTTTTAAAGGATAATGAAGCGAAAGTATTAGCAGAATTATCAAAACCATTAAAAATAAAGAATTTATTAAAACGCACAGACTTTTCAATAGATGAATTAAATGCTATTTTGCAAAACCTTTGGGAGTATTCTGCAATTAGCTATTATAGAGGTTAAATTGAAAAAATTTTTACATGTAGGTTGTGGTCCTAAAACAAAAGAACAAACTACACTTGTTTTTAATTCAGATGATTGGGCTGAAATTCGTCTTGATATTGATGAATCAGTTAACCCTGATATTGTTGCTTCATTACCAGATTTATCTGATATTGAAACAGGATCTTATGACGCCATCTTTTCTTCTCATAATATTGAACATTTATACCCTCATGAAGTTGATATAGCTTTGCAAGAATTTATAAGAGTGTTAAATGATGATGGATATTTATTAATAACTTGTCCTGATCTTCAAAATGTTGCTAAATATGTTGCAGAAGGAAAATTACTTGATCCATTATACGAGTCTCCTGCTGGCCCAATTGCTCCTTTAGATATAATATTTGGACATAGAGCCTCTTTACAGAATGGCAATCACTATATGGCCCATAAATGTGGATTTACTCAAAATGTACTAATTGGATTATTCAATAATGCTGGATTTAATGCTGTGAATGGTGCAGCAAGAGAGGATGCATTTGATTTATGGTGTATAGGAAGTAAAAATCCAGAAACAGGAACCGATACGATGGCAAATGTCTTACGTGAGCATCTTGGTGTCATGGAGACTCCTGAAATAAATTAGGTTATATCATGTCTAAAAAGACAAATACTTCACCATGGTCTATTTATTTTCAACCAGATGCTTACAATATGTCTGGTGAAAAATTAATGGGCAGACAGGCTGCTGGTTTTTCTTATGTTAAGGGTGTTGCGCAAGAAGGATTTGATTCTATAAGCTTTTATACTAAAGATATTTCGGATAGAAAAAAAGTAGCAAATTTAGTGCAACCTTTATTAAAAAAGAAGACTGATATTAATTGGGTTTCTTGGAATGAGCCTAATAAATCTGAAGAATATGGCGGAATTTTTTTTCCGGAGCCTAAAATAGGTATTCAATCTCTTTTTAGGAGTAAATTTGGGCATGATTCATATAGTTTAGTTGGAATTACTCATACAACGGCTTCAGAAGCTGTGATGGATGCTGTTTCTGACTTTCTTGTGAAACCTATAAGACCCTGGGATGCCCTTATTTGTACTTCTCAATGCGTAAAAAGCACACTAAATATTATTTTGGATAATCAAAAAGAGTTTTTAGTATCTGAACTTGAATCAAAGAAATTTAATGAACCTATGCTACCTGTGATTCCATTAGGAATAAATAACGATGAATTCATTTATAATGAAGAGTTAAGAATTAACGCGAGAAAGGAATTAAATGTCGATGAGGAAGATATAGTTTTAATCTTTGTTGGAAGGTTATCTTTTCATGCTAAATCACATCATTACCCTATGTTTCATGCTTTAAATGAATTAGCAAAAGAGTATGAAGGAATAAAGAAAATTCATTTGGTCTTAACTGGTTGGTTTGGGAACGATAATGTAAAAAAAGTTTTTATGGATGAGCATAAATTGATAGCCCCATATTTAAATCTCCATTTAGGCGATGGAAGAGATCAATCCATAAAACATAAGACATTAGCAGCAGCAGATATTTTCATATCACTTAGCGATAATATTCAAGAAACATTCGGATTAACGCCTCTAGAAGCCATGTCAGCTGGATTACCTGTTATTGTATCTGATTGGAATGGTTATAGGGAAACTGTTAGAGATAAAATAGATGGCTTTATGATACCAACAAGAACTATTGAAAAGGGTAATGGCGAAGATATTATAAATAATTATAGGAAGGGTGTTTATACTTATGATTATTATATTGGTTTTTTAAGCCAAGTTATATCAGTTGATATTCAAAAGCTTATATTAGGTTTAAGAGAGTTAATTAATAACAAAAATCTTAGAATACAAATGGGTAAGAAAGGACAAGAACGAGCAAGAAATTCTTTTTCTTGGACATCTGTATTAACTCAATATAGCAACCTTAAAGATGAATTAAACAATATTCGACTATCAGATTCAAATAAAAATAATCGCCATTCCACACAACATGGTCATAACATTGATCCATTTACACTTTTTGAAAGTTATCCTACTAACACATTGAATAAAAAGAATAAAATAAATAAAGAAGTTAATAATATAAATCTTTCTTTAGATAAAATCATGAATCTTCAAAGTGTAGATTTTATTTTTAAGGGGGATTATAGGTTATTTGATAAGGATAATATAATGTTAGTATGGGATAATATAGGACAAGATTATATATCTATAGATGATCTACAAGAAATAGTTAAATTAGATATAAAAAATGTTCTTAGGATTGTAATGTGGTTACATAAGTTTGGATTAATAAATATTAGGTAAATTATGAGTAGTAAAAAAACTATAATCTTTATTCATCAAAACTTTCCTGGTCAATATAAACATTTGGCACCTAATCTTGCCACTAATAAGAACTATGAAGTGCATTCAATTTCTTTACAGGATTTTTCATCTGAAGGGGTTTTGCATCACCAATATTTTCTTGAAAGACTAAACACTAAAGGTATTCATCCATTAGCCCAAGAATTTGAAGCTAAAATTATAAGAGCTAACTCACTTCATAAAACTGCTATTGAGATGAAAGAGCAGGGTATTAATGCTGATTTAATAATTGCCCATCCTGGTTGGGGTGAAAGCTTATTTATAAAAAATGTATGGCCGGACTCTAAATTAATTTCTTATATGGAATTTTTTTATTATTCAAATGATCTTGATGTGGATTTTGATGATGAATTTGAATTTGAAAAAAATTTTTTAGCGAATAAATTAACCGCTAGAAATGCTCCAATTGTTTTGGATCTATTCCATAGCGATAAAGTTGTTACACCAACTCAATTTCAAGCTTCTTTAGCTCCAGAATATTTTAAAGATAAAATGAGTATTATCCATGAGGGAATTGATACCAGTGTTTTAAGAAAAGATGATGATGTTAAGATTGAAATAAATAATGTTACTTTAACGCGAGATAATAAAATAGTTTTATTTATAGCTCGTAATTTAGAACCCTATAGAGGTTATCATAGTTTTATAAGAAGTATTCCAAAAGTTCTAGAAGAGCATCCTGATGCATATATATTAGTAGTTGGAGGACATGATGTTAGTTATGGTCATAGGCCACCGGAAGGTGAAACTTTTAAAGATATATTTCTTACTGAGGTAAGGGATAGAATTTCTAGAGATTTGGTTGATAATTTTGATGAAAAAGTTCTGTTTTTAGGATTTTTAGAATATCAACGCCTTATAAAAGTAATTCAAATTTCTACTGTTCATGTTTATCTAACTTATCCATTTGTACTATCATGGTCATTATTAGAATCAATGGCATGTGAATCAATTATTATAGGTTCAGATACTAAACCTGTGCGTGAAGTTATTTCAAATAATAAGACTGGTTTCCTAGTTGATTTTTTTAATTATGAGGAAATAGCTAATGCTATTGCGGAGGTATTAAGTAAACCAAAAGAATATGAGGCTATGAGAAAAGCTGCACGAAATCTTATGATTGATAAATTTGATGTACATAAAGTTTCTTTGCCAAAATATTTAGAACTAATTGAGAATATTTTATATGAATAGAAAAGAACAAATAGAAATAATATTTAATGATGTTAAAAGATTTAGACCCTTAAATTATGAAGATGAAAGGGGATATTTTTCTGAGATTTACAGAAAAGATTTGTTTGAAGAATTAAAAATTGGCCATAATTATATACAAGACAATTATTCTTATTCAAAAAACATTAACACTGTTAGAGGTCTTCACTTTCAATTAAGCCCTAAACCTCAAAAGAAAATTATTAAAGTAATAAGTGGTAAAATTTGGGATGTATTTATAGATTTAAGAGAGCATTCACCAAATTTTAAAGAATACTCATATATAGAACATGGTGTTGATGATGGTTGGCTATATATTCCAGATGGTTACGCTCATGGTTTTTGCACCTTGGAAGATAATACTATATTAATATACAAAGTAGATAATTATTATTATCCAGAGTTAGACTCAGGAATAAATTATTTAGATCCAGATTTTAATATATCATGGCCTACAAATAACAATGAAATTATAATTTCTGAGAAGGATAGGGGTCTTCCTTTTTTTGAGGAAGTTAAAGAACAAATTTCTTTTTCTTATGAGAGTTAATAAATATGTCAAAATATAGAAAATATCTTATAACAGGAGGATATGGATTTATAGGATCATGTCTTGTAAGAAAATTACTAAATAATGAAGAAAATCAAGTAGTTAATATAGATAAAATGACCTATGCATCTAATAAATTAGCATTAGAGAACATTAGAGATGGTCATACTCATTATAAAAAAGATATAAATGATACAAAATTTCTTAGACAGGCTATTAATGATTATGAGCCTGACTGTATAATACATTTAGCTGCAGAATCTCATGTTGATAGATCAATTGATAGTCCTGGAGAATTTATTAACACAAATATACTAGGTACCTATAATCTCTTAAATATTTCTTATAGTTATTGGTTAAATCTAGATAGCGATAAAAGAGATAATTTTAGATTTATACATGTGTCTACAGATGAAGTATATGGAGATGCAGAAATAGGGTCTATTTTTACAGAAACTAGCCCTTACTCACCTAATAGCCCTTATGCGGCCTCTAAAGCATCTTCTGATCTTCTAGTGAGATCTTGGTATAAAACATTTGGTTTCCCAATAATAATTACAAATTCATCTAATAATTATGGAAAATGGCAATTTCCAGAAAAATTAATACCTTTGACAATCAAGAAAATTTTATTAGAAGAAGAAATTCCAATTTATGGAGATGGAAATCAAATAAGAGATTGGATTCATGTTGAGGACCATATTGAAGGTTTGCTTACGATCTTAAATAAAGGAATTCTTGGTGAAAGTTATAATATTTCTACATCTGTTGAGACTTCAAATATTAATTTAGTAGAGAAAATTTGTTCCATTTTAAATGATTTAAAACCAAACCAATCTATCGAAAGTTACAATAACTTAATTTCTTTTGTAGAAGATCGTCCAGGTCACGACATAAGATATTCAGTTGATAATTATAAAATAAAAAATGAGTTGGGTTGGTCTCCGCAATACGATCTAGATAGCGGTATATTAAAAACTGTAAAATGGTATATAGATAATGAGAAATGGTTACTAGATGATAAAGAATTATCATATGATGGAAGTAGATTAGGAATATTAAAGAAATGAAAATTCTTTTACTAGGTGGTTCGGGCCAACTTGGTTCTGAAATTAATACATCTGTTAAAAAAATAGAAAATATTGAATTGCTATCTCCAAGTAAGAAGGAGCTTAATATTGAAAAAAGAGATGATTTTGATAACTATTTACAAAATTTTAAACCTAATATTGTAATCAATAGTGCAGCATTTACTGATGTAGATGGTGCAGAAGAAAATAAGAATTTATCAGATAACATTAACTTTAAGTCAGTAGAAAATATAGTTTTGTCATTAAAGGATAAAGATATATTTTTTATACAAATTTCAACAGACTATGTTTTTGGCGAAAGAGGCAATCCTCCATACAAAAGCGAAGACGAAACATCTCCAGTGACTTTTTATGGTAAATCTAAACAGAAAGCTGAATTATCTATTTTAAAAAATTTAAGTAATTTTATTATAATTAGAACTGCTTCTTTAATAGGGCTTTCCGGAAATAATTTTTTTAAAACTGTTATTAAAAATTTAGTAAACAAAAATGAATTAAATATAATAAATGACCAAAAGATTTCAGTTACTTGGTCAAGAGAGTTAGCCAACACAATAACAAATATTTGTAAAGATTTTCCGAAAATTAAAGAATCTGATAACAAGATTTTTCACATTGTTAATCGTGGTTATACCAATTGGTATGAACTATCGAAGGAAATAGAAATTAACTATAATAAGCTAGTAAAAGAAAGAGATTCAATTTCATTAATTAATCCTATTTCAAGAAAAGAATGGAATTCAAATGCAAAAAGACCTCTCGATTCTAGGCTACTAATAAGTGAAAATATCATTGATAATAATTGTAATATGAGCTTCTGGAAAGATGCTATAAGGTTATTAATTAAAGATTATGAAAAATATGGAGGATTAGATAATTAGTAAAGGCATAATTCTTGCTGGAGGTTTTGGAACAAGATTACATCCTTTAACAAAGGTAGTTTCCAAACAATTACTCCCTGTTTACGATAAGCCAATGATCTTATACCCTTTTCAAACTCTTGTTGATTCTGGGATAAATGATATTTTAATAATAACTAATCCTGAGGATGAGTTTATATTTAAGAAACTTTTTGCAGATTTTGCTGATGATTCAACTAAAATATCATTTAAAGTACAGGAAAAACCAAATGGAATTGCTGAGGCTTTTATTCTTTCCGAAGGCTGGCTTAATAATGAAGGATGTGTGCTTATACTAGGAGATAATATTTTTATATCAAATAATTTAAGTAATGATTTAAAGCAGGCCAAAGATGATAATTATGGAGCAACATTATTTGCCTATCAAGTAGATGATCCAAATAGATATGGAGTTGTTGAGTTTTCAAATGACAAAGTCATATCGATTGAGGAGAAACCTAAAAACCCTAAAAGTAATTGGGCAGTAACAGGTTTATATGTTTATGATAAAAGTGTTGCAAAAAAATCTAAGAAATTAATTCCCTCAGATAGAGGTGAACTTGAGATTACAGATTTGAATCTTATGTACCTAAAAGAAGATAATTTAAATATTAATTTACTGGATAAAGACTCATATTGGCTGGATGCAGGAACATATGATTCACTCTTGGATGCGGGTAATTTGATTAAGAAATTAAAGCTTTAATTATTCTCTTAGTGCCGTTTTAGACAACTTCGTTATTGGATTGAATATATAACTTAATACAGTTCTTTTATCACCAATAATTGAAACATTCGCTTGCATACCAGACTTTATATTTATATCGGGGTTGTTTGATAATTTCTCATCAATAACCTCAATTATTGCTTCATAATAAGGAATTCCTTCTTGACCTATATCAACCGTAGCTTCAGAAACGGTTTTTACAAAACCATCAAATTGTCCATAAATTGCCATATCGTAAGAGCTGAAAGCAATTTGTGCATGCATGCCACTCATAACATTGGCAATATCTTTAGTAGGCACAAAAGCTTTTAATCTTAAGTTTGGATTATCAGGAACAATTTCAGCTAAAGTTTTTCCTGATTGAAAAAATTGTCCTATATTTTTTGCCTCTACAAGGCTTATTACGCCATTTACAGGGGAACGAATTTCAGAAAAATTCTTAGAAATCAGAGCGCTGCTAAGCCTTCTTTCAGAATCTATCAAAGAAAGTTTTTCATTTAATAGGACCATTTCTGCTTCGGAGCCCGAATCTACTAAATTTTGTAATAATTGAACTTTCTTTTTTCTAGTATTAACTTCATTAAGTGTAGTTTGATATATAATTTCATTTTGTGATTTTGCTAAATGAAAAAGAATATCATCTTTTTTTACTCTATCACCTAACCTTACAGCTATCATTTCAATTGGTCCTGAAATAGAATTTTGAATTAGATGAACTTCTGATTCTGGAGTTACTTCACCATTTGCTCTTACGACCTGATCAATTTCGGCTACTGAAGCCCATATAACAATAATTATTGTGAAAGAACAAATAAACCAAAATAAAGTCATAGATTTTTTTAATTCTTTAACTTTAAATTCACCTAGTAAGGATAAAATTTTAGAAAGATCTATTTTGCTTAGTATTTTATTAATGAAATTTCTCATTGTTTTTCCTGTTGCTTAATAATTTCATCTCTAGGGCCAAAATTTGCTAATTTTCCTTGAAGTACTACAGCAATCTTATCCATATTTATTAGATGTTGAATTTTGTGTGTTATCATAATTATCGTTGGATTGTATGGAAGATTAAAGATTGTATTCATTACATCATTCTCTGTTTCAGAATCCATTGCGCTTGTGGGTTCATCAAGAACAAGCAGTTTAGGTTTTCTTAAAAATGCTCTAGCTAATGAAATTGTTTGCCTTTGTCCTCCTGATAAATTCATTCCGTTTTCTTTTAAAAAGTAATTATATCCTCCGTTTAAATTACCAATAAATTTATTAGCACCAGATAATGTAGAGGCTTCAATAACATCTGATTCTGATGCATCTTCAAATCCAGCTATTATATTTTCATAAACTGACCCAGAAAATAATTGAATATTTTGAGGACAATAACCAATTTCTTTTCTTAAGAGTTCTGAAGGAATATTATTTATATCAAAACTACCAATTTTTACTGATCCCATTTTCGGGAGGTGATAGCCTATTATGCTCTTTATGAGTGATGATTTTCCTGAACCCAATGCACCAACTATGCCTAGCTTTTCTCCTTCTTCAATAGAAAAATTAATATCTTCTAAAATTGTTGCATCTCCAAGACTTAGATTTAAGTTTTTAACTTCTAATGAAGCTTTATCAATTTTAACTGCATCTTTACTGGTGGTTAATTCATCCCTTGAAACTTCTTTCATTAATTGATCAACATTTTTATATGCAGTTATTGCCATATTCATTCGAGTTAATAATTGAGACGCCTGGACAAGAGGAGAAAGAGTTCTTCCTGATAAAATAACGCATGCAATTAAAGCTCCGGTTGACATCGATTGAGAGGAAATTAAAAATACACCATAAACTATTATTCCAACCTGACTTATTTGAAGTCCGGTTTGACCAAAAGTGGTTGCTATATTAGTTGTCATCCGAGCTAAAAGAGACGATTTTCCTTGGCTTTCAACTGATTCCAGCCATCTATTTTTTAGGAAATCTCCTCCAGCTACTGTTCTAACGCTTTCTAAATTATGCGTTAATTCTGTTAGTACCCCTGCTTTTCCTTGTCTCATTTCAAGATCTTTTTCAGAGAACCTCTTAAGAAACGGTTGTACAATTCCTGCCACCCCAAGTACTAATGGAACAATTAATAAAGGTACAATTGCAATGTATCCGCCTATAGATGCAATTACACCTATAAAAAGGAACATAAAAGGAAGATCTACTAAGGCTAATAAACTCGCGGATGTGAAGAAATCTTTAACAGAATCGAACTCTCTAATATTACTTACTACCTTACTTGGAGATTCTATAACTTTATCATCATGACTTAATAGTTTATCAATAAGTTTCTCACTTATAGATTTATCTAAATCATTACCCGCAACATCAGAAAAATAAGATCTGAGCATTTTTAGAATAAAATCAAAAACAATAACAACTGACATACCTATTGTTAAAGCTAGTAATGATGCCATAGCATAGTTTGGTAATACGCGATCATAAACTGTCATTATATAAAAAGCGCTAACGAAACCAAAAATATTGATAAATATAGAAGCAATAAAGACTTGCATATAAATAGACTTATTTCTTATAAAGGCTCCTGCAAACCAATGATCTTTTAGTGGTATTTTTTTTTCCTCTTGATTCATGATTCTTAATCCGTATAAAATATATTCATGAGAATTTGTCTTTGGTGGGCAAGCTCAAAATAGCTAGAAATAATATCATATTCTGATATTAAAAGTATTTGAAGTTGTTGTATTTCTTTCTCAGCAGTATTTACTAGAGTTGATGCTGCGAATCCACTTACATTAATTCTGTTTTCTATGATCTTTCTTTGAC
>Ga0066836_10001036_pt1 | contig 14279 bp, 11 predicted proteins | sample ETNtaG_18_FD_71568 | JGI IMG/M metagenome (GOLD analysis project Ga0066836, IMG submission 71568) | Marine microbial and viral communities from oxygen minimum zone, Eastern Pacific Ocean - ETNP201302SV91 | ecosystem: Environmental > Aquatic > Marine > Oceanic | place: Pacific Ocean: Eastern...
TGGTTCGGAGCCGAGAATGAAAATGGGGGGTGGCCGCCTCACTTGCATTTTCAGTTGTCCTATCGTGAACCAACCACCCACGATTTACCGGGGGTTGTGACTCCAACGGAGAGGAAACAAGCTCTGCTGGATTTTCCTGATCCACGTTTGGTCCTCGGTCCACTCTATTGAGAAAGGTGCTCTTTGAGGCCGACAATCGGACCGATTGCGGTGGGGTCCTTGCCCCTGAGCAGTGCCACGGCACATGAAATCCAATCCATCAAAATAACCGCGTAGAGAAGCGATTCAAGGTGCGATTCCCCTTCACACAACATTGCCCATGTGGGTTCTACAGTGATGTTTTCCAAGAACCAGTCAAGACGTAGATCATTTCGATCATGGGCACCATCCCAAGAGAAGATGAGTAAGGCTTGATTCTCAGTTGCATGTTCTTCGCCCCAAGCCACGATTTCATTGTGATTCATCTCAGGGATCACATGTGGTCTGGCAAAGACCCCCCCATTCTCATTCAACTGGCAAACCGCACGATATGCGGTCGGCGCTAGAGATTGAGTTGCCAAGACACTGATTTCTCGATTTGAGATTGACTCGGCCATCTCAACGATGACATCCTCTTCATCGTCTTGCGTGAAATCACATGCATCCACCGCTTCAGTCAGACGCTGAATGATCGCATCCAAATCCTCAGGGGCGCTCATGATACCCAATCGCCAAGCGAGTGCAATTTGAGTGCCAAAGATGTGGCCGAATGCCGAACGTGGAGGTTGACCACCCGGCAATTGAATCCAAGTTTGATTGGATTTTTCGAGAAGTGTTTGCAGTGCTCCACCCGAAGACAATCCGACTACTGTACATCCGAGGCCGATTGCGGCTTCCACCGAATCCAGCGTTTCCTCCGTGTTACCTGAATATGATGTTGCGATTACCAGCCATTTTTCCGACACCCAAGCCGGCAAATCATAACCTCGATGGGCGACAAAAGGAAGGCACCCATCGGCATCTGAAAGGCAGGAGAGGAAATCACCACCTGAGGCAGAGCCGCCCATTCCTAGGCAAACTACACCGTTGAATGTGGCATTTTCAATCGTTGATAAATCCCAAGATTCCGACGCATCCCAAGCATTGGCTAAATCGGCTGGGAAGTTGCGAATGTGGCCGAGCATATCGCTAGAATCGAGACGATTTGCCTGTTCACGCAGTGTTGCCATTATTCTCCCCCAGAACCATTCCCTTCATCGGGATTTCGCACTCTCGGCAGTGCAACCCATTCATCTGTAATCCAACCCAAGCGCAATCGAACCCGTTTTCCATCATCATCGTATGGCAATCGAACCGTTTTCATTTTGTAATCGCGCGGATCCATGAATTCTGCTGCGGAGGCGTCTCTATTCAGTACATCGACTTCGATTTGTTCAACAAAGCGAGACATCACAACCGTTTTTTCCAAATCACGCCAAGAGGCTCCGGTCTTTTCCCGTCGATCTAGAGCCAGTAGAATCGGCCCGTCCTTTTGCCAAGCACTGACGGTCCAAAGGCGATTCCTCCAGCGTAGAATATCCCCCAAATTGTATCCGGGTCTGCGATATAACACTGTCAATCGGGTTACATCCATTCCATCTTTTTGACCGACAACAGAATGAGTTTCTTTGGTTTGTCCACCCCATTTTTGCGTCATGTGACGTGCCCAGTTTCTCGCCAACGCTTTGCTGCCCAATGTGACATCCCAACCACCTACAACTGCTCCTTCTTTGGTGATGAAGAACATCGGATCCGGTTCCATTGAGGCAAGAAGTGTATCCAGCGAACCTCGTAGTTCTGCGAGTTCTTCCTCCTCCAATTTTCGACCTGCGCTTCGAATCTGTATGGTTGCTTCGTAGTAATTGCCATCCTTGCGTGTACAAGTCTTGCAAATCATGTTTGAAGTTCGCACGATGATCTCGTGTTTTTGGTCGAAATAGAAAGCATCAATCTGCCCATCAACTTGAACGTGAATTCTCACATTTCTCTCATCGATTGTCTCGGATTGAGTTGCGATTCCAACCGCTTCCGCCCTCTCGTGAATTCGCAATGAATCGTCCAATCTACGCTGGAGTAAATCATCGGTTTCGAGAAACCCCCACCGTGAACTTTCAAAGTTCATTCCACATTTTGGACAACGATACGCTTGGCTTGTTTCATCGCATTCAGAGAGTGTATTCCGGTCACGAAAACAAGCCTCACACAACCGGTCACTCGAATGAGGTGGGCCCGCCCCACAGGCAACGCAAAACGCTTCACCTCGGGACATTCATACCACACACCTTGCTCATGCTTCAGCTGCTTCTCGCTGTTTTCGCGCCCATCTGAATGATTGGACACAGAAGTATGTGTAGATACTGCCGAGTACCAACAGGATAGCATGAGAACCAATGAGCAAGTTGCTTCCATCTCCATCCATCAGAATTTGGAACAATCGCAGTCCGCCAAGGGCACAAATGAGGCCGAACATGGCTGAGATGTGCATGAGCATCTTCCTCTTCTCGGGCATTTTGTTTGACATCAAGCCCAAGAGGCCGATCGGCCCACCGAAAAACATCGGGATCATCGCTGTAATGCTGGCCATGTCGCTAATGACATAGGCTCCAATTCCCCAAGCCGCGAAAATCATTCCAACAGCCATTGAAATCTCTGGCATATTTCTTCCAGCAACGGTATACGCGTCTTCTGACATGAATCGCCGGCGGACCGTTTGGATTTGAAGCCGCCGGCTTATTCATCCGAATCCGTAGGATTCGATAGCGACTCTTCAACCGCCTCAATTCTTTCCTGAACATCCTTGAGGCGATCCAACAATTGCCAAGTGAACCAGCCGATTAAACCGATCATGGCAGCGTAAGCTGCGGCCAAATATGCAACATCACTCATCTCAATCCATCCGTTGCTGTAGTTCCGCGAGGCGTTGCTCGCATTTCTGCACTTCCCAACTGACCATGGCCTGTCCAATGAGCAATATGGTCATGCCGAGGAAGGACAGAAGCCAGATTTGCAAAATCACAGAATCAACCCCACTTCCTCCACCATTGTCCTCACAACCTATTGTCACGCATGGGTGCCGTTCTTGCCACCACCTGGTCGCCATGTAGGTAATCGGTACGAGAAGAAAACCGAACAATCCAATCCCTGAGAACACATCTCGAAATTCTGGTGTATCCGGTTGACTGCGGCGAGAAAGTACTAGGAAAAGTGCGATTGCAGAAAGGACTCCATAAGTGTTCAATCTGGCATCGGTCCAATCCCAGGGTACACCCCACTCAGCCGCCCCCCAAATGGGTCCAGATGTGACGACACATAGTCCGAAAAGAAGACTCAATTCTGCAGCTACACCAGCCAAAGTCCAACCCCACTCGGAACGTTTCCAAAACCATGCCAGACTGCCAACAAATAGCATTCCAAAGGCGATGAAGGATGTCCATGCAGCAGGAACGTGCCAGAAGATGATTCGATACGAATCGCCATCGAACCCTTTTGCGCTCGGGGCGACCACAAATCCGAGAACCATGGCCAATCCAGCAATTGCGAGACCAAGGAGCATTAGCCAGACGCCTCGCATAGCCACCGGCCGTTGCCACCCACCCATCAATTTGACGTTGTGCGAGGGTGCAGTATGGGGAGTCCAAACCAGATGATGAGTGGGATACCAGTTGCTACGACAAGTGGTGTCCATAGGTCTGAACAAATCGACGCATCCGAACAAGCGGACACCGCATCATTTGCGATCAAGAGAGGCCATATCAGTACCAGTGAAAGTAGTGGGACATATTGCCCCCCGGTTCGAGGCATTTTCATTGCAAGTTCATGAATCGCCCCACTGGCGAGGTAGATGCCGACGAAGGGAAATCCGACCGCCATCCACATCGTGGACACATATTCCATTCCAAAAATCGTAGCGGTCAACATTGGGGATACGAGAATCAGCAATATGGACAAGGGGTCGATTGTAAACAGGCGGCCGCCCATGGCCAACCACCAATCTCCTGCACGGGAATCCTTTGCGTGATGCAATGATGAAAGGCAGGGGATTGACGCCAAGAACGCCGGAATGAGGACAAGTGAACCGATTTCATTTCCAAGCAGTGCGAATAGAACCAATATGGATCCCATCAATGGTACACCTCTGGAAAGAAGTGGCCATTTCGTTCGACGATCCAATGAAGACGACCATCTTGAAATCGAGAGCTGCGAATGGGTGGTTGCCAATTCAGGGGCAGTTGTAGGTTCAATGGTTGACTCCACATCCTTCGATTCTGCGTCCAAATCCATCATCGTCGTGGCACAGTCGTGCAAACGAGGGTCATGTGTTGCAATCAGGAATGCATGCCCGCGCTCACGTAGTGTAGCGATATCGGACAGAAGGGTATCCACCGATGCATCATCCAATCCCTCAGATGGCTCATCGAGTAGGCAGATTCTCGGCTCACTGCCGTAAGCCGGCATCATGCCTTGAAGGACAGCCATTCGCCGATATAAGCCCCCAGATAGTTGCCCGATTTTGTCATGTCTTCGATGTTCAAGATTCCAATGACTGAGTAATCCATCTGTACCGTTAACACCAGATGCCAGGGCTGCATATTCAAGACGCTCTTCGATCAATTCATCCCCATTGATGCCACCAGATTGTAGTACCAATCCAAAAGGACGTTCGATTGCGACTTTACCGGATTGAACAGGGATAATTCCGGCGATGGATTCCAAGAGAGTTGACTTCCCTGAACCATTTTCTCCAGTCAAAATAATGCAATTGCCAGATTCAATTTTCATATTGAAATTTTCAAGCACATTTTGGGTGCCTCTTCGCACCGTCAACGCTTCAACATGAAGTAGAGCCACAACTCTTCGAATCGCACACTTGGCTTGAGCCCTGCGGCGAAGAGGTCAAGCATTCGGTCGGTCCGACATCATCCATGAGCCCTTGGTCATGGTTCGGAATTTGGAGTATCATTGCGTTGGCTCCAATCGTTCATGCTTGGATTCGTCGAACCCCCATCTCATTGGCCATTGGGGCATCTTTGATGCTGACCTATCTGTTTCAGGCTACCATCAAATGGGTTATCGATCTCAATTTATTTGTCCAAGGTGCTCTCATCCCTGCGGTTGCATTTGAACCCGAACATCTTCATCGCCTCATTTCGGCAGCATGGTTACATGCGGATTTATTCCATTTGTTGGGCAACGTTTTGGTCATTCTTTTGGTAGGCGTGCCACTTGAGCAGCGCCTAGGCCGTGGCCGTTTTCTCACGATTTACCTTATCGGGGTTCTCGGAGGAAATATTGGATGGACTTTGGCAAATTGGGAGAGTTGGACACTTTGTATCGGGGCTTCAGGAGCCGCGTTTGGTCTGCTCGGTTGTTACTTGGCCTGCTGGCCACGTGACGAAATTGAGTTCCCCCTCATTCTTATTCGCAAGTGGCCAGTCGCTTGGATTGCTTTGATTAAATTCGCGCTTGAAGTCATGCAATATCCCACAGCCACCTCAAATGTTGCACATCTTGCACACATTACCGGATTCATCGCTTGCTATGTGCTTGCCAAACCAATTGCAAAAGGAGGTTTGGTTCCCATCGGAGCCGTCGATAGTGGCCCATCCTCGAAAGGAGGTCAAGAAGCTCAACACAAGGCGATTAAATCTCGGATGAGAGATTTGGCAACAGATCCTTGGGATGGCAATTTGACAGGTCCAGCAAGGCGTACTTTGCAGAGGTTGCGTGAGGAGGGGGATGAAATCGAAACTCGACAGGCTTGGCTTGAGCAATTGGCAGAACAGGCGCAATGCCCTGTTTGTGGAGATGAATTAACAACGCAAGAAACCGAAGGAATCACCATTCTGCGATGCGCCCTTGAAAGGTCACATATCGAGTGGCCATGATGGTGTTCGTTGACAGGACCTACGGTCCTGATTCGGTTGGTGTTATACGTCATTGGTGGGTGGCATCCCTTCGGGATGCGTATGCTGTCGAGTGAGTCCAACCACAAGACCCCGCTATTTACGGTCCTGTTGCTACTTCTCACATCGCTTTCTCCACTGGCTCTTGGTGGGTCTTCAGAAGGGTTCGAAATCCGCGATGATCCCACTATTTTTGTTCTTGGTCTACCATCACTAATCTGTGAGAATGGTGAGTCCTGTCCAACTCCTGATCGAGGTGTTGGACCCTGGCTTGCTTATTCCCCTGACAGAGACCACAATGGTATGGATGACCGTTTACAACGAATCTTAGACGGTGAGTATGAATCTGTCAGCACCACAGCAATCGTTGGCCCTGATGGTCGCCTGACCGTCGCCATCCACGTAGATTATGCCGAACACCCCGGAGCCGAGGAAATCGAATCTCTCAAGTCGGCTTTGTCCGCTCATGGTTGGGTTGAGGATGGGGCGTGGTTTGATGTCCTCGAGTCAATTCATACGATTTCAGTAGACCATGTTCCTCTTCCAGCTCTTCTTCCGATTTGGCGCCTTGCTGGTGTTGTTACCGTTGAGCAGCAAAATGTGATGATTCCATTCTTAGACAATTCCGTTCCAGCAATGAAGGTCCGCGATTCCAATGAATATCAGGATACGATGCAGGCTCTCGGGTATAGGGGTGATGACGCTGTCGTCGCTATTCTCGACACAGGTGTTGACAATGAACACCGTTCACTGAATGATTTTGATGACATGAATGATGATCCAGACATCGACGCCAACAGTTACGTCGATCAAAAATGGGTTGCGGGTTACGATGCAACCTCTGCGTTCTCAAATACGAGTGGAACCGATGATCCCGATGATTCCAATGGGCACGGGACCCACGTTGCAGGTACCAGCATTGGGACCGGAAGCAGTGACCGCGTCTTTGTTGGTGTGGCACCAGGTGCATATTTGGTCGATGTCAAGGTTCTGACTGACGCGGGTGGCACGAATGCCCAGAACACATTGCGTGGATTGCAATGGGCCATCAACAATGTCGACACGGATTGGGGCAACAATCAGTCTAGCAACGGAATCGATGTTCTTTCGATGTCGTATGGTAGTGTCACCAATCCCAACTCTGATGATCCCGGTGACAACGGAACATCTGCCGAATCATCATTGGTGAATCAGGCATCGGATGCCGGTCTCATCTGTGTCATTGCGATGGGCAACGATGGTATGCGTCGCGTCCCCAGTCCAGCCAGTGCTGACACATCCATCGCAGTCGGTGCCATCGATGAAAAAGATACACACGACCGAGAAAATGACCAAATTGCCTCCTACTCCAATTGGGGTCCGCGTGAAGACGATGGTGACGATGATGATTGGGATGAAATGAAACCCGATGTGGTCGCACCAGGTTCCGGAATCAACGCACCTCGCCACATGGAGGGCTCACTTCAATTGCCGAACCAACCACGGCCTATGGCCGATAACGATTACCAATCTCAAGATGGAACCAGTATGGCCACCCCACACGTCAGTGGGCTAATCGCCATCATGTTGGGTATAGATGATGATTTAGATCTCGATGATGTTAGAGAATTACTTCGCGAAAATTCTGAACTCAGGGATGGCGTTTACGATTCGAACTTTGATGAAAACTGGAACGAGAAATATGGTTTCGGCATCGTTGATGGCGCGAGGATATTGCAGAATCTCACTGGCAACAGTGGCGGCGGCGACGGCGGTGGAAACAATTCCACAGAACCTCCTCCTCCTTCAGGTTCAGGTGATTGGGTTGAGATTGAAAGTCCAGTTGAAGGAGACTGGTTGATTGAAGGGGAAACCTATCGCGTTCGTGGAACTGCAGAATCCGACACCGAAGGCGCAAATATTGAGGAGGTCCTTGTCCATGGTTGGTATTGGTATCAGGAAGCCGGTTCACCGCGTGAAAAGCGGGACGCATTCGATTGGACACTGGCTTCCGGCACGGTGAATTGGTCTCACAATTTCTATGCACAGGATTGGGTTGATGATGATGAAATCACAATCGAAGTCAAAGCACGCGATAGCACCAATGCTTGGTCTGACACAGAAGTGGTCGAGCTGATGCTTGGCAGCCAGAGCATATCGATTGGCAATCCAAGTGGACAGGAGGCCGTCAGTGGGATGACGAGTATTTCGGGCACGTTCCTAAGCCCAAATCCAATCTCCGTTGAATGGAGAATCGGTCGAGGTGAATGGAATGAGATTTCTGTATCGAGTAGCCAAGATTACACAACCGTTGATTGGTCTGTCAACTGGGATACCACCCAATTGGAAGATGGATTCCACCGCATTGCAGTACAAGGTCGAGACCAATCGGGTGTCATCAGTGATGAGTTACGTCGTACCGTTGAGGTTGACAATTTCCCTCCAGCACCCGACCTCTCAATTTTCGGTTCTATTTCCGTCGAAGAATATGGTGTTCCTGTCGAAGAGGCTTATGTCAATACGTTCCTAGAGGTGAGGGCTGACATTCGCAACAATGGAGATGCCGATGCAGAAGAAGTCGTAGTCCACCTTCGAGAAGAAGGAACAAAGCGTAGTGAGGCAACCATTCCACTCATTGAACCGGGCCAAGTCGTTGAGGTCATTCTATACTGGAATCCTATGGCGAGCGGAGATCAGGATTTGGAGATTGTAATCGACCCTGGTCAGGCGATTTCTGAGCCCGATCGATCAGATAATTCCGCTACAATCACATTCCCTGTATTGTCACGTCCCGACGGCGTGGATCTCGCCATTAGACCTGGTGCTGTAACGACCAACCCTGCAGTTCCTAGGCCAAACGAACCATACACGATTTCAATCCGGATCGACAACCTTGGTGCTAGGGATTCTGATCCGCTTTCAGTAGAATTGAGTGTGATGAACGAATTCGGTTACGAGTTGTATGACGTATTCAACGCAACAGTCATCCTCGGTCAAATGAGCGCCCCAATCACATTTTCAGGTAACATTTCCGACGCAAGAGGCATTTCATATCGAGCAACGGTCATCACATCTTCCGATCTTGAATCCAGCAACAACGTCGCAGATTTCGTCGTCGTCCAAGATTATGTCACACTTTCAGGTGCACGAACACCGGCCCTGCAATCTACACACCAAATCGAAGCATCTGCTGGATTGGGTGAAGATTCACTGTTATTCACTTCGGTCGGTTCGAAATTATTCGTTCACCGCATGGCTGTCGACCAATCATTGTACACTTGTCTTGAATTGGAAACTGAATGGATTGGGGACGTCACAGTCAACAGCTACCAAGGTATCGTCACGGTTGCTTGGACACGATCTTATCTCGACGACAATGCCTTCATTCGTTCAACCGTATCCTATACGACGATCGATCGTACATGCCAAATGACTCCCCGTCAGGACTTGATGCCGGGCCTTCTTTCCGCTGAAGGAACATATTGGGGATTGGGTCTTGATCAAAGAGATGACACGGTCGTAATCGCTGGCTATCATCGAGATTTGGTGACTGGTGGAACCTATCAGGATTTGACGACAATATTCCTGATTGAAACCGACTCTCCTTTATCGGCGGATGACTGGTCGATCCACAGGAATACAGTTCTTGATATCGATATGTATCCTCGTTCAGCCTCCCCAATCCAAGTTGAGGTTGGAAAGGACGACATTCACATTTTACACCAAAATCTCCGAGATGATTCGACAGGTGAGGAACGACTCGGTATGTTCTATGCTCACGGCGATGTCGATGTACAGAATTGGGCATTCTCCATCGCCGCTGGAGATCATGCCACAGCTGGTCAAATGTTGTTGGTTGAGGGTGATGATGGTTCTGAGTTGATTTTCACCGCTTGGCGAGAAGGCTCCGAAGCAGAGGCTGAATTGGTGACTCGGATTTCTCCACCTTCGTGGCTGCAAGGCGTCGAAACGAGAACTCCTGCGCGCGGTCTGTCAAACATTGCTCTAATCGAAACTGATCGGGGAATCCAAGTTCTCTATGATGCGATTTCTCCCACCGGGCCCAAACTGCACTATGGTATCCTTTCGGATGCAGATGGAAGTGAGGAGATGTGGCTTTCTGATCGTCTCAGCAGTGGCGTCCTTCTCACCGCTTGGCGTACGGATGATTCCGGTGAACTTCACTTTACGTATGTGACCAGCAATGGCCTTCGAGTTCGCAAAATGGTCGAAGATCCAACCACTGAAAATCCAGACCACGGTTGGTTAGATGAGATCCGTTTGTGGTTAAATCTAGATGAATCTACGTTCCAGGCGCTGATGAATTCAGTATTGATTACGTTCTGCTCGCTTTCATTATTCGTTGCTTTCGTCGTTACTTCCAATCGCAAGCGCAGAACAGAATCAGAAGTCAGAGCTGATTTCGTCAATGAAAATTGGGTGGATTTGGAATCAGAAGATTTTGGTGATGAATTAGAGGTCACTCCAATCGTGTCAATCGACGAAGAAGATGAAGATGATTCAGTCACTACGGATGAGCAATCGCCGGCACCAGTAAGTGCTGTTGTCCTCGAGGAGGAATCCGAAGAGATCGATTCGACTTCCAACCGCTCTGCCCGTTCATCCCGACGCGAACGCCGAGCGGTTGAGGCTGAAATGAAGCAAGTCATGGAGGAGATGCACAAGGCATTACAGGAATCAGGACTACCACCGTTGCCTGCACCCGGTGAAGCTCCTCCCCCGGGCGAATTGCCACCTCTACCCGCGCCAGGCGAGTTGCCGCCTCTACCCGCCCCGGGCGAATTGCCACCACTACCAGATGTTGGCGAATTACCACCTCCTGGTGAGTTGCCACCACTACCCGATTTACCCGCTCCAGAGATTCCGGTGACATGTGAGTCCTGTGAATCCACGTTCACTGCACGAGCAAACAAAGCACGTCGCGTGAAGTGTCCATTGTGCAGTGAAACAGTCAAGATGTGAGGATTTTTCATGTGTGGTATTATTGGTTACATCGGCTTTCAACAGGCATCTCCCTTCCTTATTGAAGGCCTCAGGCGTCTTGAATATCGAGGGTATGACTCATCGGGGATCGCAGTAAAAAATGGAGAAATTTCCGTTCACAAGCGAATAGGAAAGGTTGCTGATTTAGAATCGGCGATCCCGAAGAAAATCGAAGGTACCTGCGGCATTGCCCACACCCGTTGGGCAACACATGGTGGTGTCACAGATGCCAATGCTCACCCACATTGTTCAGTGGACGGGAAGATTGCTTTGGTTCACAATGGGATTATTGAGAATGCACGCGCGTTGCGAAATCGTCTGGAAAAGGAGGGTACAAAACTTCTCTCCGAAACTGATTCTGAGGCTTTGGTCCATTTGATCCATCGTGAAGTAGAGAGTGGTGCCAAACCATTGACTGCAGTCCGTCGCACATTGAAACGAGCAAGAGGCACTTGGGGAATTTGCGTTGTATTCGAAGAACATGACATGATTATCTGTGCCCGAAACGGATCGCCATTGGTGATTGGAATCGGAGATGGTGAAAATTGGATTGCCAGTGACACCCTCCCTCTACAAACCCTAACCCAACAGGTTATTCGATTGGAGGATGGAGATTTAGCGATCGTCACCTCGGACGGTATCAAAACCAGCCGAATTGATGGGCGTACTACAGATTCAGAAGTTACAACACTCGACGATGATTGGGGTGAAGCCGAGTTGGGCGACTTCCCCCACTTCATGCTCAAGGAAATTCACGAGCAACCCGAAGCCCTCCGTCAATGCCTCACAGGTCGATTGGCGATTGCTGATGGCAACGCTCGCTTGGGCGGACTTGGTTTATCGTCGAAAAAGTTGCAGAAAATACCCCACGTCCGCTTGTTAGGTTGTGGTACTGCTTTGCATGCTGCCCAAGTTGGACGCTTAGCGATCGAAGAGTTGGCGAGGGTTCCTGCATTGGCGCATGTCAGCAGTGAGTTCCGCCACAACAATCCGGTGATTGAGACGGATGCGATTCATTTTGCAGTGAGTCAATCTGGGGAAACCGCTGACACCCTTGCTGCAGTCAAGGAGATTCAATTGAAAGGAGGTGAAGTTCGAGGTGTCATCAATGTCGTCGGTTCGACCATCGCTCGTCAATGTGGTCGAGGCTGTTACATCCATTCTGGGCCCGAACAATCCGTGGCTTCGACAAAGGCTTTCTCAAACATGGTAGCGGCATTGTCGATGTTCGCCATCCAAATTGGTCGCGCTCGAACTCTATCTCGGGAGAAAGGGAAACGCTTGACGAAATCCTTGCAAAAAGTCCCTCAATTGGTCGATGAATATCTTTCCAATCCAGGACCAATTGACGAAGTAGTCGATATGGTGAAGGACGCCAAGAGCGTACTGTTCCTTGGCCGGGGAATATCAGCACCCGTTGCCAGAGAAGGTGCTCTCAAGTTGATGGAACTTGCCTATATTCCATGTTTGGCCTATCCAGCCGGTGAAATGAAACACGGTCCAATCGCCCTTCTAGAAGATGGCAGCCCGGTCATTGTAGTTGCACCGAATGACTCTCTAAAGGACAAGACGATTTCAAGCATCCACGAGTGTCGAGCACGAGGTGCGAAAATCATTCTCATCCATGAACAGGGCGACTCGATTGCAGAAGAAGGGGACATCTCAATCCCAGTTCCTGCAACGGACCCAATGTTTTCACCGATGTTGACAGTTTTGCCAATGCAACTTATCGCATACCACACCGCACTCGCATTGGGGTGCGACGTAGATCGTCCCCGGAACTTGGCGAAATCAGTGACCGTTGAGTAATCTCAATGGATGGTAAATTTGCATATTGAAGAATCCCATCGCCACGCGTGGTAGCCCAATGTGTGCGACGTGTGTCGCATCTTGACGATTGCAATCTTTCGATTGATTTGGTCGCCACTTCTTTCCATCGTCAGATGAATCACTCCATCTGAAAGATAATCTTCAATTCCGAATTCCCCATATTGGTTCTTCATCTCACCCATCATTTCGCAAATGATGAAGGTGGTCAGCCCCAGCCTTCGGCAGGCCTCAAAGAATCGGAATGTTTCATCACGCGGGTTATCCATTTGAGTGAGTGTAAAGAAAGCACCCAATGAATCGAAAACAAGGACTTCAAAGCCGATACTTTCACGATAATTGGTCAATTGCTTGATGAGTTGCCCCATCCAATCCACTTGGTGAGCGGTACCCGCATCGTGTAACTGGACGCGCAAATCGGCAAGGTCAATGATTGCGATATTGCTGCGAACACGCGGATCATCGACATTCATACCCATGTTTGCCATGTGGCCTGCAAGCGATTCCTTGGATTGCTCCAGTGTCACGTAAATTCCTGAGGTACGGCCTTCCAAAACTGCATTGTACAACATGGCAAAACCCAAACTGGATTTCATCGATCCAGATGTTCCTGCTAACAAGCAAAGGTGGCCACTGGGGATTCCCCCTTGCATCTGTTCGTCTAATCCTTGGATATAGGTAGGGATTCTCTCGCCTGCATTGCTCAACTGGGCCACCAGACTGAGCGATTCACTGCAAGAAGATAAACGCCACCCTCTTCGGATTGGCATGGAATCCCTGCATCTCGCGTCCGCATCACAGCGCAGGGCATCGATGCTTGAGGCCTTGGGGTTCGAAGTGATTCAGGTCCCACTTCGCGCGCGCGAGCGCCCGCATAGGCACGGAATACCCATTGGTGAACAGGTCAAATACACATTGCTTGGCAAGATCGAATCTGCTCAGAGAGAGTGCTCCGCACCTCGGGTGATTGTTGCAGATACCTTGGTTGAGGATCCGGATGACTCACTGCAACCTTTGGGACAGCCCGCCAACCGCCGAGATGCCATCAACATGTTACTGCGTCTAAGCGGACGAAATCACCGGGTTTGGACTGGCACCGCTCTCATCCAAGGCGACAATGTGGAATATTGGGTCGAGTCTGCCACAGTTTCAATCGATTCGTTAGACGATGATATGGTTGAGGCGTTACTCATTTCTGATTCTTGGCGAGGAAAAGCTGGCGGTTACGACTATGCAGGCGCAATGGGTAATTTTGCCAAGATCATAGATGGTGCTGAAGAAACAGTACTCGGTTTTACTCCACAATTATTCACCAAACTTGAACAAATCATGCCTTGACTTTTGTTCTACTTTCTAGATAATATACTCTCAACGAGGCGATGAATACATGGGGGATTCGGAACCCCACTATCCAGCCAACCGCTGGAAGGTTCTCGCTGTGATGAGTTTGAGCCTCGTCATCGTCATGCTCAACAATGTCACGTTGAATGTCGCACTCCCCGAACTTTCCACGGATTTATCTGCAAACAATTCTGAATTACAGTGGAT
>Ga0066836_10001037_pt1 | contig 14278 bp, 9 predicted proteins | sample ETNtaG_18_FD_71568 | JGI IMG/M metagenome (GOLD analysis project Ga0066836, IMG submission 71568) | Marine microbial and viral communities from oxygen minimum zone, Eastern Pacific Ocean - ETNP201302SV91 | ecosystem: Environmental > Aquatic > Marine > Oceanic | place: Pacific Ocean: Eastern...
GTTCTATGCCAGTAAGTCCCCTTGATTATCGATACGGTCGCGACCCGATTAAATTGGTCTGGAGTCAAGAAGGGCGGCATGCAAGGCAACTTGAAGTTGAAAGGGCACTGATTTGGGCCCACAATCAACTTGGTCGTGTAAGCGATGAACATTATGCAGCCGTTGCTGCAATTTCCAATCCTGAATCTGTAACTGCAGAACGTGTTGATGAAATTGAACAGGAGACTCGGCATGATATCATGGCACTAACAAAAGCCATGGCTGAAGCAGCAGGTGATGCTGGGTGGTGTATCCATCTGGGGGCCACAAGCAATGATATTGTCGATACTGCTGTTGGATTGCAAATTAAGGACAGCGTCGATATTCATCGGGAAATCTTGGCGACATTGATTTCGACGCTTGCCGATCTGGCTGAGCGGGAACGTGATACTGTCATGTTAGGCCGCACCCATGGTCAAGCTGCAGTCCCCATAACGTTCGGACTCAAAATTGCCGTGTTCCTAGATGAGTTCTGTAGACACTATACCCGCCTGGAAGAAATCAAAGAACGGGTTTGTATTGGTAAATTCCTCGGTGCTGTCGGTACTGGAGCTGCGCAGGGCAAAGATGCTCGTGAACTTCAGCGCCTGATTCTCACACATCTCGATTTGAGTGTCCCATTAGTGACAACGCAGGTTGTTGGACGCGACCGGTATATCGAATGGGTATCCTGGATGGCGAACGTAGCAACAAGTGTCGAGAAATTATTGCAAGAAATTCGAAACCTTCAGCGAAGCGAAATTGCTGAAGTCGGTGAGTGGTTCGATACTGAAAAGCAAGTTGGCAGTAGCACAATGGCGCACAAGCGGAACCCAATCACTGCAGAAAATGCATGTGGGTTGGCTCGCATCGTTCGGTCATTCATCATACCCTCATACGAAAATGCACTACTTTGGCACGAGAGAGATTTGGCAAATAGTAGCGCTGAGCGATTCACTCTCTCTCATTCAGCTATATTGTTGGATGACATTTTGGCAAAATGCGACCGCGTCATGTCAAAATGTGTTGTAGATGTCAAGAATATGCGACTGAATATTGACCGCCAGAATGGGCTCGTGATGGCTGAAAAAGTCATGATTGAGTTAGTGGATGCTGGGATTCCGAGAGACGAAGCTCATGAAATCCTGCGCACTGCAAGTATGACTTGCATTTCTGAAGGGAGCCACCTACGCGATGTTTGTGGTAATATGGGGGCAATTACAGATCGATTTGATAATGACCAACTCGATGAAATGTTCGAACCTTCAAATCACATTGGTGTATCGGTTGAATTGGTAGACGAAGCCGTTACCGCCGCCCGTTCTCAAATATGAGATTAAAGTGAAAGTGCAAAGAGGATGCTGCCTGTAATGGCCGCAAACCCAAACAACATCACAATCATTGCATGTGGTCCGAATTGATTTGTATCTAAAAAAGCGACTCGGAAAATACCCCCGCTACTCATCATACCGCTAATGAGCCCGACATCATCATCCTGCTCGTCGTAGTAGGGTAATTCTCTGCGTGGAATCCGCTCCAAATTATCGAGATTGAAATCTGAGTCGAGAATCGCATCCTTGGCCATGTTACGCCACTCCCAGTCTGCTGTATATCCATTACGACGCCAAACTCCTCATGTACCTACGCTTCGACGATGGTTCATGCTGCCTAAGATCCCCGGATGTGTCCACCTTTCAGTTGAAGGCGGTTGCGGGGGTACAACATTGGGGTTACAATATGCCCGCCAAGAATTATCGGCAGGCAACCACGTTGTCTGGATTTGCGAAGAAATGCCTGATGGACAGCGCTTTTCGCAGATATTTTCTGAAGTTTCACCGGCTGTTGTTTCAAAATTCCACCTCAGCGCTGTGGGTGAAAATACCGAGATTGGAATCAAGAGTGCAATTGACTTGTTAGAGGCACTCGGGAATATTTCATTGGTTGTTGTGGATGATTGGACTGCTAAAACGGGCCGAGTCAAAAAAACAACGCTCAAAGCAATGCATGAGTTGATAACTCAATGTACCAATAGTGATGTCCCATTTATTGCAATTTCTTCAGCATATGAAGACGCTGCCGGCAAAGGATGGAAGGCGCGCGGCGATTTGAGGGATTGCGAAAAATGGTTCTTGCACAGGAGTTCAATGAACTCGATGATGCGCGAATTGCATTTAGCCGACGAAATTACGGAATTTATCCTAGTAGATGAGGGATTCACTCCTCGTAAGTGAGGCCTTGTGACTCTGCAGCATTTTCAAGCAGCTCTTGCATTTCATCGAGAGCGGCGTCATCAGGCTCATCAAATTGTTCCGGATTGATGGCGGCACCATCCAGAATGTCCTGACCTGCGACGGCAGGATCTTCCTGGCTGTTAGCGATATTTCGCATACGCATTCGCCAGATAAATACCATTAATCCAATTGTCAAAGCAACCATTGCATATGTGCCAACCTCTGTGGTTTCCATGTGCTGTGGAAGGCGTCTCAGACTTCAGACTTGCCCATACGCGATAGCGGTTTGGACAAATGTCTACGGTGTGATGGGGGTGGTTCTTGCCAATCACTATCGATAAATTCTGAATCCCAGGAATCTGGACTAATGGCACCACAATTGGGACACCTGAGCGGTTGATTTTTCCCTTTTGATTTGAATCGTTGTCCGCAAATACAATTCGGGCGGGTTCGGTTTCGTTCGCCACGAATTAGTCGTAATCGCTCAAGATGAACGGTGCCGTCAAAATTTGACAAACCAAACCACTCAATATGATCCCCTACTGTGAGTTGTTGGCAAAGTTTGTTCAATTCGCCGCCTTGTGAAAATGAAAGCAATACCTTACCGGCCTGAATTTCGACATGTCCCCCCTGCATCACCCGGATATTTTCGACGATGCCTTGTTCACTACCCTGCAGGTGATCATCTGTGGCTTGATTACTACGATGTACGCGGAAATCAATTGAAATCTCTGAACCATTTTCCTGCAGATATCTGTGGGCATCTAGTACTCCTTGTTTTGTTTCACCACGAATTCCGTATAGGACAGGACAAGGGGTACGCGGAGCAATGAGACTATGGCCGGCATTTGGATCTCGATTGAGGAATGTTGAGGGGAACATTTTGGACATTTCTGTAACAATTTTTGTTGGCACCTGCCTTTGACCAAATTTCTCTCTCCAGGCAGTACATTCCCATGTGAAATCACTATTACCTCGCCACGCAATAGCAGCACTGGCTCCAATTATACCACCAAATCCAGAAGATGTACTCCAAATCCTATGTGAGTATGCCTGCAATTCCTGAACCCTATGTTCTAACTCCACATATCCGGTTACCGTATCCCAGTACATTGAATCTGGTAATTGAACACGAGTCAATAAAAGAACTGGCTGGGCAGAATGGGCTTCACTACCTGATTCCAGATTGCCAAATCTCCCGTCAAACCAGTCATCTAGGCTCGTTTCTAATGTATCAATTGCCGTTGTGATAATTTGCGCGGCTAAAGCTGCATTACCACGTGTTCGTGTGGGAGCAAATGGCCACAATCTTACCAAACATGGGTCGTAAATAGTGAATCCTGACTCTCTAAGGTGATTTAACAAGTCATTGAAATCGAATGTGGTACAGCCAAACTCTCGTTCATCTGTATCGTCAAGGCCAATCCAAAATGTCGGGGTATCCCCGACGATCATATTTCCAGGGCATCACCATCGTCATTATCGTCTAATAATCGCTCAATAATACCTGCAATACCGACTTTTGCATCTACTCTGAAGCCTCGTACCCCATGTTGCATTGCTGCCCCCATATCGGCATCACGATCACCCGCCATGAATGACCGGCCCTCAGAGATTTTTTCGCTCAATAATGACGAATCTGTAGTCACTTCAAGTGGAATGCCATTCAGCAATTGACGACCAACTTGTAGCATCCCTGGGCCTGGTTTTCGAACTGGGCTTTGTTCCCACGGAGCATAGGGTGAATATAGAACCAAATCGACATGCGCGTTATTATTTTCGAGCAAGAGGCCGTCTAAGACAGCTTGATTCATATCGGCCAATTCATCATGGGTAAAAACGCCCCTATGGACGGGGGATTGATTTGTGACAATTACAATTCGGTAACCGGCATTTCTCAAAGCGGCTACCGCATGACCAGCACCCTCTAACAAGACTACTTCGTCTACACTTTTGACGTAATCTTCTCGTCCGACATTGAGCACCCCATCTCTGTCCAGATATGCAATTGAACCATCCCACCCGTCGAGAGTTTGGACGGGGGCGTCAATATTTGCAAGGTGTCTTCGAGGTAGGTCCATTTCAAAACCTCATGAATGACTGGGCATGTTCCGACTGGCCTTAACAGCCTCTTTGACAATGTGATTGATGATTAATTGTAAATCTTCAATTCTCTCCATCGATGTAGTATCGCAAACTATTGCAACATGAGCCATTTCAGCCAATGCACCACCATTTCCAGACTTGTAGTTTCCAGTGATCCCGACTGTACGTGCACCATTTTCGTTCGCGAATGCAATTCCATTCAATACATTTGATGAATTACCGCTTCCTGAATATCCAACGACCAAATCATCGGATGCCAGCCAAGTTTGCAACTGTCCAACGAAAATATTCGCATAAGATGTGTCGTTCGCCCAAGCTGTCAAGGCGGCGATATTGTCGGTGTGTGCAATGGTTTTCAGGCCTAACTCTTTGCTCCAATCACCCGCACTATGGCTTGGAGTCGCTGCTGAACCCCCATTTCCAATAAAGTGCACTTTGCCTCCATTATCCATTACTTTCAGCATTTCAGTGTACAGTAATTCGACTGATTCACGCGATAGCGAGTTGAGGGCACGCGATAGGTCTGCGATATATCCGTCCATGAACTTGCTGAAATCAAAGGTGTCATTGGACATGCGACTCAACACGGCGTTGTAGCGAGCCTATATGTGACTTGCCGACCTGTGAAGTTAGCATGGAGGACATTGTAGCAACTACTGTCACTTCACTTGGTGCAATTTTTGGCCTCGATTTGGGGCAGACAAATTTGGCTATTATTACCATTGGACTCGTGTGTATTGGATTGGCATTCCACCGCCCCAATTCGACAACCAAATGGCTCCCTCCAATTGGATGGATTTGCATTGGTGTCTATTTCTATCTGGGTGCTGAGCATTATTTTGAAATTTCCGATCCAGTTCTCATTTTCATGTCAATCGCAGCACTCCCCATCTGTATTGCCTATGGGGGATGGGAAGCAATATTGATTCGTGAAAAGCGGAGTGTTGAGGCCGTAGATTGGTTGCGTGGAGCCGTGTTTTGGTCTGCAATGCCATACCTCGCTATACAGCATATTCCAATGTTGAATGCTGGAATTGTTTGGTTCACTGCTTGGAATACCTCACTATTTCTACAATGGACTGGAGCCGGTGATATACAACTGGGTCAAATGATGGTAGATCTAGGAACCACTTCAGAGACATGGACCAACTGGAATGGAAACAGATGGTTAATGACCGATACACTCGGTGAAGGTGGATTCTACGTCCCAATGATTCATGCGGATGGAACTGAAGTGAATATCGGGTTTGTATTAGGTTGCAGTGCGCTTCAATCGATGATTGTCTTTGTCGGAGCAATTGTTGCCGTGAGTGGTACCCCTTGGCAACGCAGGGCTCGAGCTCTGATGATTACAATCCCCCTTATTCATATTCTCAACGTATTTCGAAATGCAGGAATCATATGGTTGCATGTAGAATACAACGCCAGTTGGGATTTCAATGGCATGAATATCTTTGACTTTGGCCATGCATATGCAGCCAAATTTCTCAGTTTGGGCGCGATGTTTTTGATGGCTTTGGTTCTGTTTGATTTATTGCCAAAATTGCACTCAAATGTCATTGCTGTGCTTGACCCGATATTCCGTGTTTTCGGCAAAAGATTGACGAGCGATTAACGTGATTTCAATCGATCCAAAACCTTTCCTTTCAAGGGCATATTGTGTTCCCATGCAAATTCTTTCATTACACGTAGAGCCTCTTTTTCTTTCTCGGAATCGCCGACGAAATCTGTGACCTCTATCACATCATTTCGTGTATTGGCTTTGAAAGCTGCAATGGGTTCCTCATTCCAAAATACCATGTAAGCGCTACCATATCCAAATCGTTCCCTAAGTAATGACTGGAAATAGGGGAGTAAAGGGTCGGAAGGGGGGAGGACAAAGTCGCGCATCGGGGGCAATTGATCCGCGTCTTCAAGTAGTTCCTGACGCCCCCAGCAGACTTCATGTAAATCGTCAACAAGGAAGCCCTTGATGAGATGTCCTTCTTCTTCGAATTCATGTAAAACACTCGATAATTGCTCGGGTTTGAAAGGACTTCCTGCTAATTTTTCAAATTGCTTCAATGTGATTACTGGGTATTCAGATACCATTTCCCGGAGATATTCTCGCTTTACTTCCCAGGATTCTTTACCCTGTAAATTTTGCACGGTTTTGAAACCGCCACGATAATCCTGCACCAAATGCCCTGAGCGGATAAGTGGTTGGACTAATTTTCTGAACTCTGCTCGTTTCATCGCATATCGATCCATGAAGGTTTTTGCATCTGAATGCCCTGAGAAGAAATCGAGAACGTCCTGTAAATCCTCATCTGCATCAACACCCCGCATCCTTAGAAGGCGCTGAAAATGCTTGTATGGCGCCCAAACTTGATGATTTCTCAAGTTGGTACCTTGATGCAATTGCTGACTTGCGGCCATTGATTTCAGATCAACTCGGAACATCTCACATCTCCCTCTAAGCGCGAAATCATCCCGAAGTTCAGGTATATGTTCTAGCGCAAGAGTTTCATTCTCTAAACGGGTATCTTGATGCAGATGATGATGGTGAAACAGTGCCCGCAATGTGAGAGAACGTGGACGGGGGTCTACTACACCACCACGGATGTATCTCAGTTCATCCCCCATTGAACGGAACCCAAGTTTCTCAACGATGGTCTGAATATTTTCATCACAATCATGTATGGGTACCCCATTGAAAGCGTGTAGGACTGACACGTCCACCAATGTATCCTTGTAATTGTCAAGTAACGTTTCAAATATTTCTGCAAATTCATCCAAATACGCGTGAGGGATGTGTATATCCTTGATTTCTAGATAGTCGTTCACCTTAAACATCAAGATGCGACCAACAGGGTCAACTCCTTTGAATACTGGATAATACCATCCTTGTTTGAGTACGTATCGCACTTCTTGAATAAATCTTGAACAAAACGGATCGGATTGCGACAAAATACGCAATTGTCGATCTTCACGCTTAGGCCGCTGTAGAGATTCTGCATCAGCAGGAACGCAGAAAAAGTCAGTGGGGTCCGGTTGGAGGGCAGTAACTCGAACGATAGCCCCTTCACCCTCCAAATCGCGCAGGATTTCGGCGAGTAGTTCGACAGGGTGGCTGACAAATAATCGCAATGAATGCAACTTGATTGGTCCAATTCTCTTGATTAATTCCTGCAGTGCTTGAGGGAATGGCATGGGTTCGTATACTTCGTGTACCCGATGAAAAAGAGACAGTGAACGCTTACGATTAACCAACTCCTCAAATTGCTTGACGTATACCATTTGCCGGTCCATATTAGACAATGAATTTCTTGCATCCCTCTGGACATGCTTGAATTCCTCACCACGTGGTAAATCACCTATGATTTCCGCCCGCTCTACATTGAGTCCAGGTGGGATGTTTTGGAGTAATTCAGTATCCATTTCAGAAAACCAAGGTTCTGGCCTTAAGCCCAGTAGCATGGGAATCATTGCTTTGGTTGTGTAACCCACACGCGAATGTAGTAACCGTCCCATGACAATGTCTGAATCATGTTTCATATCCTTCCAATCTGCAAATCTAAAGTTTTCAATACGATCGAGTAATTCTTGCATCTTGGCGAACATTACATGCCCATCTTCGAGTGCCGTCAACGCATCTGGATATTGCTTGAATGATTTGGTAAGCAGTAAATTTTGTAAATCACGATATTCGATGATATTATCCTCGCCACCCGTAATAATGTGCTCATCGACACGTAGGATGAATTCGCCTTCTTTGGTTTGTTTGTAGAATCCAATAGATACAATATTTCTAACCTCGAGTTCGTGCAATAATGACTCAATTTGAGCTTCGGGGAAGGGAAGGCGTTCCGATAACTCAACGAGAGTTTTTGGTCCTTCACTACCTAGCATGTCAACAATTTTGATGCGGAGAGCTTCGTGAGGATCCATTAATTTTGAAGGTACCCAAGAAACAGGGTTAGATCCACTAAATTGATCTGCAATTTCATAGTTCAAACCACCCGTATATAATTCGCGTAAATCTTGCATATCGTCCGCACCTTTCGAAGCGAGAACTCCCAATGTGCCGTGAACCTCTGCCATCCGAATGGAGAACCATTTGTTGTCCACTTCTGGCGAACCAGTGTTTCGGATTTTTGAGATTGCACCTGTTTCTGCCAATTCAGTTACCCAATCATTGATGATACCATGATCGATATCATTCAGCTTATCCTGATAAAGAGGGTTATTGAGATCAGGATGTAATCCCCCACCCTTTTCCATTAAGCGCAATAGCCCTTCAGCATCATCAGGGATTTTGGCCTTATTTTGGAAGTATTGATTCAGTGCATCATCATCTAAATCTGTAGCGCGAGAACGCCCTCCAAGTAATCGGCGTAGAATTTCTGGATCGATATCCTTGACCAAATAGGCACGGGTACGCATACTCAATAAATCCTCAAATGCAGCCATGTAGAGATTCATTCCAAGCGCGCTGGGCAAAGTTACTCTTGAATGAACAATGCGGACTCCTTCATCCTCCATCCTATTCACAAATTTCTCCAGCTCTTCCATGTCCAAATCCGTGTGAAAAATTTCGTTTTGCGCCTCACGGATCAACAAACTATCTGCATGCTGACGGTGTTCCCGAAATACCTTCTCAGATTTTTGCTGGAATTGTTTAGGGCTCACTTCCTCTGCACCAATGCGGCGAGGGACAATCATAGAGCGACCGGAAACCTCTCGGAATCTCTTTGCAAAAAGTTGGCTGTCTAACAAATATCGTTGCAATACGGAATCCCGCTTGTTATCCTTAAACATCGGATAAATTTCGTTCGTATCAATTTCCTGTCCTGTCTTGAAAAGGAAGGAGTTTTCATCAAATGACATTTCTACAACGTGGATATTGTTGAGGTCACATAACCCCGCCATAAAATACCCCATGGCCATATTGAATGCCCTTCCACGACACGTAGTGATGATGTATGTTGGGACAGGTGAATTCATGATTTGTTCAATCAATATCTTGTCGGGGCTGGGGACTTGGATTGAGTCAATTGTATGCTCTTCAAGGAATCGTGCAAGAGACTCGGTGACAGGCTGAGATAATCCATAGGCGCCAGAAAGAAGCAAGCGAGGATCTCTACCTCTCCGAATTGTAGTCACCGTTGCGTTCAGCAAGTTTAGGACCGCTTGTGAAAGTTCGCGAGTTCGACTTGCGGCTTCACCCGACCATGAAGGAACTGTCGGTCGATAACCGGTCACAGGGGTTACACTAACCCGACTTGCTTGGATTTGGTGTACACGATAAGTTGAACCACCCAACAAGAAGACGTCGCCAGGTCGAATATTTTGAACGAAAGATGATGACAATTGACCAATCATTGATCCATCTGCACTGAATACAAGGTAGTTGTTATCAGGAGCAATTGTACCAATATTTGTGTAGTAAATCATTTGGGCGTATCCTCTTTTACCGATGATATTTTGTTCCCAGTCAACCCAAACTCTACGTTCGTCTTCGAGTAAATCAAGGACTTCGATATAGTCATCATAGGATAATGAACGATAGGGGTATGCAGAAGTGATGATCGAAAATGCCTCATCCATATCGATCTCGCCGCAAATGGTTAATCCAATGATGAATTGTGCCAATACATCAAGACAATTTTTCGGGAATCGAAGCAAATCCATTTCGCCTGCCATAATCGCCCCCTGAAGTGCGACCAATTCGAGTAAATCATGAGAGGAGGTGGGCAAGAAGCGGGCGCGCGGAATACCTCCGACATGGTGTCCAGCTCGTCCAATTCGCTGCAGTGCAGTGGCAATGGAGCCCGGAGAACCCAATTGTATGACCATGTCGACTGTACCAATATCAATTCCCATCTCCAAAGAAGACGATGATACACAGCAACGCAACTCACCACGTTTGAGTTTACGTTCAACTTCAAGCCGGATTTGTTTATCCATTGAACCGTGGTGACCTTCAACCCCAGCCACCCCGAGTACTCGCAATTTTTGTGTGATGATCTCAGTCATTTGCCGCGTATTGGCAAATACAAGTGTCGTTGTATGGGCCTCGACTAAATCCTTGATGATATCTACATTGTGAGTCAGCAATTGTTTGACGGGAACTTCGCTGAATTTAGGATGCGGGAGAATAATATCCAAATCCAATTCACGTACTTCACTGACCTTAGCAATATGTACACGTGATGATTCTTCATCATCGAATACAGGCAATGGAGCACCAGAATCTGTATCTCGGTCGTCAGCTTTGACTGGAACCAAGAACTGTGCAACCTCTTCCAGTGGTTCCATTGTTGCAGAAATACCCAATCTTTGAACAGGGTTTGCGATTAGTGTATCCATTAGAGCCATGGTCAAGGCCAAATGTGTACCGCGCTTTGTTGGCACAAGAGAATGCATTTCATCAATAATGAGCCACTTCAAATCATTCATCAAAGGACGGAATTTTTTAGACGCGAGGGCCAGCCCCAACGACTCGGGTGTGGTAATCAAAATGTGTGGGGGCTTTCGTAGCATTTTTTGACGCTCGGATTGTGGAGTGTCACCAGTACGAAGACCGACTTTGATTTCCTGTGCCCTTCCTGGAAGAAACCGCTCTTTGATTTCAGTCAATGGTCCAATTAGATTGCGCTGAATATCATTGGCAAGCGCCTTGATTGGCGAAATGTAGACACAGTAAACTTGATTCTCAAGTTTCCCATCGACCGCAAGGCGAATAAGTTTGTCAATAATTGTCAAGAATGCTGTTAGAGTTTTACCAGAACCTGTGGGTGAGCATAACAGCAAATGTTCACCGTCGATAATGGAAGGTATCGCCATTTTTTGAGGATCAGTAAAATCAGGAAATTTGTCCTTGAACCAATCCCGAACAGGTTGGGATAATTTGGACAGCAATACCTCTGTATCCTCATAAGAATCAAGGTATACTGTATCTGCCACGATAAAATCCTCCTATTACTCGATGTGTAGCGTGGCGAAGCGGTATATCAACGATTCGTTAATACGCTGATAATTGATGTGTATATCACCAATCCGCAAATGAAGGGAATTGAGAAACTCTCCTACAAATTGAATTTATGCCGATTGCTTGATGTGGCTAATGCGCCCGCGGCAGCATATGGTAGACTCACATGCGCGGCTAGAACGGCTGACGAGCATGCTGAGGAGGCGTGGTGTGATTCTACCTGCCTTTGAAATTCATGGAGGGGTGGCTGGGCTATTCGACTTCGGTCCTGTCGGGGGTCGTCTACGTCGTAGGTTGAAAAATTCATGGTTGGAACATTGGGCGGCACAAGGTGACATAGTCGAAATTGATAGTCCAACGATGACTCCTGAATCCGTACTGATTGCTAGCGGACACGTTGGTGAATTCAATGACTATATGTCAGAATGTAACGGATGTGGAGGTGCCTTTCGAAGCGATCATTTGGTCGATGATATTCACTCCAACCCTGACGTATTGACAAATGCTGAACTGGACGGGATAATTTCCGAACACAAAATCACTTGCCCAACTTGTAGTGCTGTTGATTGGAAACCTGCGCGACCGATGAATCTGATGTTTAGCACCAGAATCGGTGCAATGAAAGGTGGGCGTTCCGCCTATATGCGACCAGAAACTGCTCAGGGGATGTTCATGTTATTCCCAGCCCTTTACAGACACTTCCGCAACCGATTGCCGTTTGGTGCAGTACAATCGGGCAAAGGTTACCGCAACGAGATCAGTCCACGTCAAGGCATGATACGATTGCGGGAATTCAATATGGCAGAATTAGAATATTTCATTGATCCAGAAGTTGAGCCAATTCATGATTTTACAAAATGGGACACAATAGAATTCAATCTAGTCCCAGACCCAGATTTGGGTCAACCGATCAAAATGAATCCGGGTTTGGCCTCAGCTAAGAATATCATTCGGCACCCGACAGTTGCATGGTTTATGGCGCGAACATGGGACTTCCTTGTCGAAGTAGGCATTGACCCAGCAAGAATTCGATTCAGGCAGCATGAAGGAACTGAAATGGCCCACTACGCAACAGATTGTTGGGATGCTGAAATTCACGGATCATATGGGTGGATTGAATGTGTAGGTATTGCACATCGTGGCTGTTATGACCTCGCGGCGCATGAAACAGCAACAGGGGATACGAATCTCCGCGCTTGGCGGCCATACACTGAACCAAAAATAATCGACAAAAACATTCTTTCTGGGAATGGTTCAGTGATTGGACCAATATTCAAGGGAAAATCCGGAGCCGTCAACACTGCACTTGAATCACTGGAAAATATTCCTGGCGAAATGCCATTCAATCTGGTTCTCGACGATGGAACGACCGTCATTATTGAATCAGAGATGGTCGAAGAAAAGAGGATTCAGAATACAGAACACGGCGAATGGTTCCTACCTCATGTTGTTGAACCTGCTTTTGGAATTGACCGAATCTTGTGGCATATTTTGGATCATGCATTCGATGAAACTGAAAAGAGTGGAGAACCCTATACAATCTTACGGCTAGACCCTTCAATTGCCGCCATAGATGTTGCAATCTTACCTCTAATGGAAAAGGATGGTTTGGAGGTAATGGCAAATGAAATCCATCAGAAGATTTGTGGCATTCGAAATCTCGCATCGTACTATGATGGTTCAGGTTCAATTGGGCGCCGATATGCTCGTGCCGATGAAGTTGGCGTTCCTTGGGCGGTGACAATTGACCATGAATCATTGCAAAATGGTTCGATTACAATACGTCGCCGTGATGATGGGAAACAAATGCGAATACAACAGAATGACCTGATTGCAGCACTGGTGACGAATACAATCGCAGAGTTATTCTAATTCTCAATGTTCAAAGGGCGCCGCCGTTCGTCCTCTGTTAATGGCTGAGTCCAATACTCCAGAGGACTGGACTGAGCGATATCGTCCAAAGGCCACTCGGGACCTTGAAGGCAATGATACACAGAGGAAACGTATCAGGAATTGGTTGACCGCCTGGGAAAGAGGTGTACCCGATAAGCGTGGAATGCTGCTTTCGGGACCACCTGGTGTAGGGAAAACAAGTCTGGCAACAGCAATTGCCAATGACATGGGGTGGGATGTCATCGAATTGAATGCAAGTGACCAGCGTAATGCTGCTGCAATTAGACGTGCTTCTGAAGGAAGTGCCAACCACTTCACTTTCAGTTTGGATGGGACTTTCAATCCGGATACGAGCCGACGTACACTCATATTGCTCGATGAGGTTGATCACCTATCAGGGACATTTCGACGTGCAAGTGAAGAGAGGATTGAAGCAACATTGAAGGCCCGCAGTTCTGCAAACGAAGTGAAAAATTCCCTCCGTGGAGATAGTGGTGGTAAGGCAGAACTCCTAAAGTTGCTTGAAAATACAAAACAACCCGTCTTGCTAACATGCAACGACCCCATGCGATTGTGGGGTCGCGGTGGGCAGTGGCGTGCAACTCGCGATCGGTTTTCGAGATTGGCTGAAATTATCGAGTTTAAGCGCGTAACTGACAGTGCTTTGCGGCGCATCGCGAATCGCGTATTGGTCGCAGAAAATGTCAGTGCTGATGCTGTGGCAATAGATCGCCTTGTTGCATCAAATCCCGGTGACATCCGAGCGATTGTTCGCGATTTACAGGCTATATGCTCTACTTCGCCGAGCCATATTGACGAAAAGGCAGTCTTGGATCAAATTGTAATGGGCCAACGTGATCAACAAATCGATTTGTTTCCCGGTCTTGAAAAATTATACAGAACACAGAATTCTGGCGATGCCGCTCGTTTGAGTCTATTATTAGACAAAAGTCCTGATGAACTTGTAGCATGGGTGACTTGGAACAATGCTTCTGTGATGCGACAACCAGAAAGTTGGGCTCGGGCATCTCAAACATTGTCGATTGCAGCTCAATCT
>Ga0066836_10001038_pt1 | contig 14276 bp, 11 predicted proteins | sample ETNtaG_18_FD_71568 | JGI IMG/M metagenome (GOLD analysis project Ga0066836, IMG submission 71568) | Marine microbial and viral communities from oxygen minimum zone, Eastern Pacific Ocean - ETNP201302SV91 | ecosystem: Environmental > Aquatic > Marine > Oceanic | place: Pacific Ocean: Eastern...
TGAAAGATCTGCTTATCTTACTCAGAGTGGACAACTATATCAGGAAGCAGGAGCAACTGCATTTGGAAAAACTTATTGTTTTGGACCAACATTTCGTGCTGAAAAGTCAAAAACTCGGCGCCATCTTACAGAATTCTGGATGGTTGAACCAGAGATGGCATATGTAGATCTTAATGAAAATATGACTTGGGCTGAGAATCTGGTTGGCTACATAGTGGAACAAGTTTTAGAGAATTGTTCAAAAGAACTAGAAATATTAGAGAGGGATATTAAAAAGTTAAAAAAAGTAATACCACCTTTTCCTAGAATAACATACAAAGAGGCTGTAGATATACTTAAAGAAAATGGAAGTAATTTTGAATATGGGAATGATTTTGGTGCGCCGGATGAGACCCTTTTATCTGAACAGTTTAACAAACCAATTATGGTATACAATTGGCCAGCTGATATTAAAGCATTTTATATGAAACAAGATTCGAACAGTCTTGCTTTAGGTGTTGATATGATAGCTACTGAAGGATATGGTGAAATTATAGGGGGCGGTCAAAGAGAAGATGACCTAGATGTATTAGTTGATCGAATTCGCCACAATGATCTTCCGATAGAACCTTTTCAATGGTACCTTGATCTAAGAAAATATGGTTCAGTTCCACATTCAGGATTTGGTCTTGGCCTTGAAAGAACTGTGGCTTGGATTTGCGGAACAAAACATATTCGTGAGACAATACCTTTCCCTAGAACAATGACGAGGTTGGAACCTTGATTTCATTGGTAGACTATTGGCTGATATTAAGGATGGAACAAGAATTTATATTAATTCGTCTTAGAATATAATTTAAGTTATAAATTAAAAAAGGAATTGTAGTAATGTTTAGAGTACATATTTTAATCTCTGGAGATGTTCAAGGAGTTTGGTTTCGTATTAGCACGCAGGATAAAGCAAAGGAACTTAAGCTAACTGGATGGGTAAAAAACTTATTTTCAAATGCTGTTGAAATCATTGCTGAAGGCGAAATGGACAACCTTTCGAAACTAATAGGTTGGGTCCAAGATGGTCCTCCAAATGCAAGTGTTGACAAGGTAAGTATTGAGTGGGGTCCATCTGAAAATGAATTTTCTTCATTTGATATTCATAAATGAAATTTGCACTTTGTCAGATCAATCCAATTGTAGGTGATTTTCTATATAATAAGGAAAAAATACTAAAATACTATTTAAAATCTATAAAGAAAAAAGCAGATGTTGTTGTATTTCCAGAATTAATTATATCTGGATATCCTCCCCAGGACCTATTGTGGGAAGAAGGTTTTGTTGAAGAAAATTTAAACTCTTTATCATATTTAGCTCGTAAGTCGACAATACCATTAATTGTTGGTTTTATAAGGAAGGATGGAAACAATCTATTTAATTCTGCAGCTATTTGCTATGATGGAAATGTACAAGCATCATGTGATAAAATGCTATTACCTACTTATGATGTTTTTGATGAAGCAAGATATTTCACAAAAGGTGAAAGACCATATGTCTTCTCAGTTCCAGTTTGTGGGAGTTTTATAAAAATAGGACTCCAGATTTGCGAAGATTTATGGGATCATAATTATGATTGTAAAGTAAGTAAAAAACAAATGGAACTAGGTGCAAATCTAATATTAAATATTTCAGCATCACCCTATCACAAAGATAGATTTATTAAAAGAAAAGATATCTTGATTGAAAAAGTACGGGAGACAGGACTTCCAATTTTGTATTGCAATATGGTTGGAGGACAAGATGAATTAATATTTGATGGTCAGTCAATAGCATATTCAGGTTTGGAGTGCCTTATTGGCTATGGAAAGGCATTTCTAGAAGAAGTGGTGATGGTTGATTTAGATTCACAGGAAAATATAAAAATTAAAACTAGATCAAAAGAAAGTAATATGTATGAAGCTCTTTGTTTAGGCGTTAAAGATTATTTCAAGAAGACTGGACATGTTGAAGCTGTATTAGGATTGTCTGGAGGTATTGATAGTGCGTTAGTTGCTTCAATTGCTTCTGATGCTTTAGGTGAAGATAAAGTTCATGGCATTTCACTACCTTCAAAGTATTCAAGTGACCACAGCCTATCTGATGCAAAACAATTAGCTGAAAACTTAGGAATTGATTATCGTAATATACCAATTCAAAAAGCAGTAGATGAGTTGAGAACAGGGTTAGATCCTCATTTTGTTAATACTTCCTCAAATGTTGCTGAAGAGAATATACAAGCACGTATAAGGGGAGATCTGTTAATGGCTTTATCAAATAAATTTGGTTGGATGGTCTTATCCACAGGTAATAAAACTGAATTAGCATTGGGTTATTGTACACTTTATGGTGATATGAGTGGTGGTTTGGCAGTGATATCTGATTTAAGTAAAGAGGATGTATATGCTATTTCCCGATGGATTAACAATAACTACGGTCAACGTATTCCCAATAATATTTTAATGAAACCACCTTCTGCAGAATTGGCACCTAATCAGGTTGATCCCTTTGACTATGATTTAATTAGTCCTTTAGTAGATACAATCATAGAGAAAAAAAAATCACCGACTCAGTTAATTGAGTCTGGATTAGATGAAGACTTGGTAAAGTCAGTTTATAATCGAATATTAATGAATGAATACAAACGGCGTCAAGCTGCACCAGGGCTTAGATTAACACAAAAAGCATTCGGAATTGGAAGAAGGTTTCCTATTGTTAATAATTTTCAGGTAAAATAATGAAATATGTATCAATCTTAATACTATTCTCATTTACTTTAGCAAAAAATAATATTATGCCTTCAGAATTTTGGAAGAGTTATACAGAGATTGAAAAAATTGCTTTTATTAATGGTGCTTATGGTACTATAGTTAAGTTGAAAGCACATCATAAAATAGAAGTACGTAAACAGTATATCCATAATGATAATTGGGTCACACCTTATTATATCGAACGGTTTTATGAGATTGCTGATGAATATCTTTCAAATGAGGTAGGGTATAATTTGAAAATTATAGCTTTACATATGGATGCATTTTATACAAACTCTGATAATTTAAATATACCCGTTCTGGAAGCTCTTCGAATAGTCTCATTAATGCAAGATGGGCAACAAAAATTAGCAAATCTTAGGTTAATAAGAGCTCAGCAAAAACACAAATAATTGCTGCACAGATTAGATAGATATAATTTGTCGATAAAACAATACCTACGGCTAGCTAGTTTCATAATATGAATATTGACCAAATACGCAACTTTTGTATTATAGCTCACATAGATCATGGAAAGTCTACATTAGCAGATCGTCTACTTGAGGAAACAAAAACTCTTTCTGATAAAGAAATGAAAGCTCAAGTTTTAGACAGCATGGAATTAGAGAGAGAAAGAGGCATTACAATTAAAAGTCATCCCATTAGAATGACTTATGAACATTCAGATGGGAAGGTATATACTTTAAATTTAATTGACACACCAGGACATGTAGATTTTTCTTATGAAGTTTCAAGATCTTTAGCTGCTTGTGAGGGAGCATTATTATTGGTTGATGCTGCTCAAGGTGTAGAGGCTCAAACGGTTTCTAATACTTATTTAGCCATAGATAGTAATCTTAATCTTATTCCCATTATAAATAAAGTTGATCTTCCTTCTGCAATGGTTGAAGATGTTAAAATTCAGATTATGGAATTGATTGGCTGTGAAGAAACTGAGATAATTGAGGCAAGTGCAAAAAATGGTATTGGTATTAATGATATTTTTTGCGCAATTATTGAAAAGATTAAACCGCCTAAAAACAGATTAAAAAAGAAATGCCGTGCCCTTATTTTTGATTCAATGTATGATAACTATAAAGGTGCTATTCCTTACATACGTGTTTTTGATGGTACTATCAGGCCTGGTATGACTGCAAAGTTTTTTTCCCATGAAAAAGAATATGAAATCACTGAAACTGGACATTTTGTATTGGATAAGGTTAAGACCCCTGAGTTGAAATCAGGCGAAGTTGGATATGTAGTGGCTAGTATTAGAGATATGAAACATATTGAACCAGGAGATACAATTACTACCAAAGAAAACTTATCAAGTGTGCCATTGAAAGGATACAAAAAGATTAAGCCTATGGTATTTTCAGGGTTATATCCTGCGGAGGCAGATGATTATGACCAGTTGCGTCAGGCTCTAGAAAAATTGAAATTAAATGATGCATCTCTTGAATTCATTCCAGAAACCAGCGAGGCTTTAGGTTTTGGATTTCGTTCTGGATTTCTAGGATTGTTACATATGGAAATTATTCAAGAGAGGCTGGAAAGAGAATTTAACCTTGATCTTGTGACTACAACTCCAAATGTAATTTATCAAGTCCATACGAAAAATGGTGACATCTCTAATGTTGATACACCTGCTAAAATGCCATTAACAGGAGATATTAACTATATTCTGGAGCCAATTGTATCAGCAGAAATATTGACGCCTAAACAATATATTGGAAGTATAATGAAGTTGTGTCAAAAAAAACGTGGTGTATATAAAACGACTAACTACCTTTCGCCTGAAAAGGCTCAGATACATTATGAACTACCATTAGGGGAAATTATTTTTGATTTCTATGATAAATTAAAATCTATTTCGAGTGGGTATGCATCCTTTGATTATGAGTTTAATGAATTCCAACAAGCGAATCTCCAGAAACTTGATATTTTGATTCATGGTGAATCTGTAGATGCATTGTCCGTCATTTGTCACTCTGAGGATGCTTATCATCGTGGTGTATCACTCTGTAATAAACTAAAAGAATTGATTCCAAGACAAATGTTTGAAGTTGCAATACAAGCTGCATTGAATAATAGAATCATTGCTAGAACTACGGTTAGAGCATTGAAAAAAAATGTGACAGCAAAATGTTATGGTGGTGATATTTCTAGAAAACGTAAACTATGGGAAAAACAGAAAAAAGGTAAGAAAAGAATGAAAATGATTGGTAAGGTTGAGATACCTCAGGAAGCACTCCTAGCGGTTTTGCAGGTAGAAAACGATTGAGTTGGTTTAATAAATATTGGAGTTATACTCGTTCACCTCTATATAGTTTTCTTTTCACAATTCCATTGTTTTTAATTTATGAAATCGGGATTTTATTAACATCATCTGATGATATGTATGCCATGCGTAATGGAGCAGACGCCCTAATACGTCAGCTATTGTCTACTCTAGGATTATACGGGTTTTATTGGATTGGAAGTTTATTTCTATTGGGTGTATTAGTTGTATATTTTTTCCATGAGAAATATTGGGAAAAAATTGATGTACATGGCAAATATTTAATTTTCATGATGTTTGAAAGTATGGCTTGGGCAGTGGTATTGTATCATATTATGGCAAATATGCACCTAGTATTAATGCAACCAAGTGGAGTTAAACTAATACAGCAGATTACTCTTGCCGTTGGTGCTGGGATTTATGAGGAAATTTTATTTCGTGTTATCTTAATTGTTGGAATATCTTCAATATTGGGTTTTATTTTTCGGTGGAAAAGTAGGTTGAAAAATTGGTCAGCCATGGTTGTTTCTGCAGGGATTTTTTCATCTTTTCATTTTATTGGTGAATATGGAGATTATTTTTCCTTTGATATTTTTATTATAAGGTTTTTTGCAGGAATAGTATTAGGCTTGCTCTATTTTATCCGTGGTTTTGGTATTACAGCATGGACTCACTCTATATATGATTTAATAATTGTCACTAGAGTCACAATGCAATAAATGTTTACCTTTTTTAGATTAAAGAAATATGGATGGACCTGTCGTGTTTGCAAAAATATGGAACAGTTGTGTTTTTATAGTGTTTTATAATTAAGGTTAAAAACTTTGAAATTTGTATTTTCATATAATAAATATCATAAAGGAGAAAAAAATTGTATCCAATAATCTTTGATTTTGGTTTAATAAATATATTTGGATTTCAATTTCATTTAATAATCTATTCATTTGGCCTGATGCTAGTATTAGCATTCTACGCTTGTTATTTTTTTCTAGATTATGATTTAAAAAAATTAGGGTATGATGAAAAACTAGCATCTGATATAATATTCTGGGCTGCTCTGGGTGGAATTTTTGGAGCAAAATCCTATTATTTATTAGAAAATTTAGATCATGTCATCGCCTCACAGGATCCTATCAAAATGATTTTCAGTGGTTCAGGACTTGTGTTTTTAGGAGGTTTAGCAGGTTCTATAACAACTGTTACATTGGTTTTAAAAAAGTATAAAGTGCCTTGGCTAAAATTTGCTAATATAATAGCACCTCTTATTTTACTTGGGTATGCGATAGGGCGTATCGGATGTTTTCTTGTTGGTGATGACTATGGTATACCATCAAATCTACCTTGGGCGATTTCATTTGAGAACGGTCTCCCACCCACTACTGCTAGTGTATTTAATTATCAATATCCTTGGATTGATATATCTGAATTTGGTAATGGTATATTGAAGGTTCATCCGACACAGTTATATGAATCATTTATCTGTACTGTCTTATTTATTTTTCTATGGATAAATCGTCAAAATCACTACTTAGAGGGAAAACTATTTTATCTATATTTAATACTTGCAGGTATAGAAAGGTTTCTGATTGAATTTCTACGTACTAATGAAAAGTATGTCATTGGAATATTCTCAGGCGCACAGATTATTTCAGTGGTTATGATTATTGTAGGAATATATTTGTTGATAAATCCATTAAATAATGAAAAAACCAAATTTTCTTAAAATTTTCATATTTACATTTTTGCTTTTATCTTTATTGATTGGGCAATCAAGACTAACTATTGTAGAATATCGACCTTTCCCTGACGATTTATCAATTCTAAATCTTATTCCTACAAAGGTGAATTGGTCAATAGCAAATAAATTTCTTTTACTAGATCAAGATAATAGTGAATTATTTGAGATTGGACCTTTTGGTGATATTAATCTTTCTAGTGGAATAGGTATGCAAAATAATCGTTATGGTGAATTGATTTGGATGGGGGTATCTCCCCTAGGCATTCAGGTTGTTGATAGATTAGAAAATGAGATTGTACATCTTGATTTTAGATTAAACCCAATTCAAACAATTCCATTAAATCAGCATATTTATCCTGAGATGGCGGCATTGGACCCATGGGGAAGATTATTTTTTTATTCAAAGACATATAATGGAATCTTTGTATATGATAGGTCTCATCTAAATAATATACCTTTCATTGATTTTTATAAAGAATTCTCAAGTAATTATTGCATTATAGATATGGCTGTTAACCAGGAAGGAGACTTAGCTATAATTGGTTGCGATGGAATTTTCCATGAGTTTAGTCAGAATGGTCAGATTCAAAGGTCTACTCCATCTAGTATAGGTCAATCGCAATTTCTAGTCTCATTGAGAGATGATTGGTTATTATTTAATATAGATGGTGAATGCTATTCTATTAATTCTCAAAATCATATGTCTGTTCCTGGTTCGAGCATTCCTATTATAGATGTTATATCTATGAATAGATCTTTGGCTGTTCTATCAAAGGATCACATAATGATATTAAATGTTCAATAAACATAGGCTATTAGCGAAACTACTTTTATGTATTTATTTTGAATTGTTTTCACAAGTATCTAGTTCAATTGATACAATAGGTAGTATAAATGATAATCGAAATATTCAATTAGATAATCAATTTATTATTGAATCAACCTTAGTTATTAAAAATAACGATGGGTTCATTAAACCAAATAAAATAGATCCTATTAAAGGTATAATTCATTTACATGATTCGACTAAGGTAGATGGATTAATTATTTCATATAGCTATCTCAGTAAACCATTGCCCAGTGTAATAGGACCAAAATGGAAAAATCTACAAACTCTTAATTCTGTAATAGTTAATGCTGGGGAAAATAGTGTAATAGAAAAGGAGGAAAGTAGAGGGCTTAAGCTAAACCCTGTAGGTAGTATGTACAGAAAAATATCAATTTCACCAATAGGAGGTTCAGAATTTAGCGGGGGAATGCAAATGCAGTTTAATGGGAAATTATCAAATGAAATAAATGTTAGCGGAATTATAACTGACCAAGATTTACCATTCCAACCTGATGGGACAACTCTGGAATTAGATGATCTAGATGAAATTTATATTAACATTAGACATCCAAAATTTATGTTTGACGCAGGTGATATTATTTTTAAATATAAAGATAAATATAATAATATTAATAGAAAACTAGAAGGTATAAAGTATAACTTTAACCATGATGAATATTCGGGGAACTCTGTATATGCTAGTTCGAAAGGACATTTTAAATCTATAGATATTAAAGGGCGTGATGGAGATCAAGGTCCATATATATTAACAGGAAATGATAATAACCGTGATGTGGTAATTTTATCAGGTACAGAAAAGGTTTGGGTAAATGGAGTGAGGATGATACGGGGTGATAATTACGATTATATAATTGATTACTCTAGAGGAGAAATAATTTTCACACCAAGGATATTGGTTGATTTTGATACTGATATAACAATTGAATATCAATACTCAGATTTTGAATATCAGATGGAGTTTATTGGGGGAAATATTAGCAATAAACTTGGTAAATCCTTATCAATTAATTTAGGATTATTTAGTGAGACTGATAAATACGATAAAGAAAATTTTGATCTTGATATACTTGATTCATTACAAAATATATCTAATGGCTCCTTAAAAATTGCTACAGCATTACAAGATTCTAATGGAAAATATATAAATGATGGCGAGAAGTATATTTATGACCCTTTTGCATCAAGTGAGGAATATGTTCTTTTTGATGTTAGTTTTTATTATGATATAGACGGTGAGTATCAAAGGAAAATTTCTGATTTAGGACAAATCTATTATGAATATGTTTCGGAAATAGATCGTAAATCTATATTAGATCTATTTAGTCCATTTAAAATAATCAATACTCCAAAATCGCAACAATTATTGTTTTGTGCTGGTGAGTATCAATTGGCAGATCGAATTACTATTGGAGGAGAACTTTCAGGTAGCAGATATCAAAATAATATTATAAATAACTATAATTCAATAAATGGAGGGTCATACATTATAAGTACTGCAATAGATAGTATGGATCTGAATTTTGTCAGACTGAATTTTTCTTTTAAGGATTGGTATAGAGATAAAAATTATAATTCAATCGAAAGAGAAGATGAAATTCTATATACTAGGTTATGGAATTTAGATTCGATAATTACTACTGATATTAGAGAATCTATGATTGATGCAGATCTTATAATAAATAGTATAGGAAAATCAAAAGTTGAAATAGCTCGTTTAATTCATGGTGATGATACTCGCTCTAGAGTTCAGTTTACCCAAAATTTATTTAATCAAAAATTTCAAAATTCATTTGTTAATTATATTTCTGTCAAAAGTGATTCCAGTAATTATCATAGATTAGATAGTCGGATTGAAGTTAAAACTAGAAATATTGCACCATTTTTTTCATATTTAAATGAACAAAAATCTTTTACTAAACAATTTAATAAAAAAGGATTTGGCATTAATCTCAAGGGGAAAAAAAGAAAAATAGAAACAGGAATAGATTACAGAAAAGATCAGTATTACTCGCTAGAAGAAAATTGGGTTTATGACTCAGATGATATAGTGGGCTATGCGAATTATATTTTGCAAGAAAGTAATGGGTGGAAGCAGGATATAATATTTAAAAAACGTATTAAAAGTAATCTTAATAATAAACTATTAGACTATTCATTGTATGATATAAGAATTGGATATAAAAATTTTAGAAAACCCATCCAATTTAATATTCAAGCAAAAAAAGAAGAATCATTTTCTGAAAAACGTGCTACTGTCTATGACTCTGTCGGTTCAGGTCTAGGGCAATACCGTTACGATGCAAATTTCAACACATATGTGTTTGATCCTAATGGAGAATATATTGCTTATAATATATTGACAGGCAACAGAGAGCAAAATACAATCTTTCAGGCCGCACAAAATTTCAGTTGGGATTTGTCAAAAATTTTTAAATCATCAGATATAAAAATCATGGGGCATTTAAAACAAGAATATCGTGGTCAGGGAGCAATAATAGCATCTTTTATTAATCATAGTATTGAAGACAAAGATTTATTCAAATTAAGTACATATTCGAGGCTAGAGACAATTTTTTCAAATTCTGGAAGATATTTGCTTTGGATTGAAAATCAATCACTGTTAGATGGCTATGACCCTAGAGGTAATGACTTTTCAAGTAGAATGAAAACTGGTTTAGATATCAGTCACAAATTGTGGAATAATATTTCTTTATATATCCAAAGTTCCATACATGAAATTTTTATTGAATCTAAAGCATCTTCATTGAGAAATAGAAGTATGGTAGGTATTTGGAATGATTTAAGATTAAAAATCAAGCTTGATAATTCATTAGATTTTGATGTAGGAATTCTGGGAGGCCTAGATAATGGTAGCCATGTTAATAGTAAGTTTTCTGCAAAATCTTACGGTTTAAGAGGTTTGTGGAAATTATTATTTAAAAAGACAGGACGTTTTGAATTAGAAACTATTTTACTTCAAACAGAAGAAGCTAATAACTTATTATTTTTGCCACCAGAAGCTCAAAATGGATACCTAATTGGTACGAGTTTCAGAGCAAATTCTCAGTTTCAATATTTTTTCAATAATTCTATCTCGATCATTTTTAATCTTAATATGATTAATGATTCAAGGTACAATAACCTGATTAATGTACAAGGCGAGATACGTGCGAATTTTTAATTATATCTTTTGTTTTTTTATAGCTGCATATTCACAAAGTGAAAAAGTTTATATAAAATCTTTGGATCCAATGATAATTGATGATTCACTCAATCATATGTTGGAAAATCAAATTGATCTATCTTTGACATATAACTTAGAGTCATATAGCCTTTTTCCCAGTTATTCTATCTATAAAGCTACTAAAAATGTAAAGACAGTAGACTCTTTATTATTTAATGATGTTATTGATATTGACAAACATATTATTAATCAAATATTTAAACCTTATCGCAATGCAGCTATAGGTGAACATTTTACTCAGATAGGGAGCCAGTTAATGTCACGCTATTATTTTATATCAAAAATACCTGATTATCATTTTGGTAAGATTAATGAATATACTTTAGGAGCGATGATGAAATTCGAACCTAACTTTGAGAGTTCAGTCTCGGGTATAGTTGGTTTTAATAAGTTAAATAATCGCTCTAGATTTATTGGTGAAATAAATCTCAATTTAGAGAATTATTTGAAAAAGGCAGAAAAATTTAATTTATTTTGGAAGCATACAGATTCTCTATCTCAAGTCATCACAATAGGGACATTTTTACCTCATCCGTTTAATTGGAATAATGGAGTGGAAATGCAATACCATCATGAAGTATTCGAAGGCTTATATGCGTTTAGAGAAAAAAAGTTACTTCTTCATACTTTTCTTCCTATGTTAAATAGTTTTAATCTGGGCTATATAACAGGACAAATTATTCCAACAGAAACAGGTTTGTTTAATGGATATAAAAAATCACAATATAAAGCTTTTTCCGTAGTGTCTAAGAAAGATGTCAGGAATGATAGATTATTCCCATCACGTGGAAAACTCATTAATTCGACTATTGATGGTGGTTTAGATAACGAAATAATATTTTTCAAAGGTTATCTTGAGATGCAAAGTTTTCATGGTTTGAAAAATGACATGCATATAAAACTCCAATGGATGGGACATGGGATAGGGTATTTAAATAACCAAGTCCCTAAGAGTAGATATTTGCATTTTGGTGGATCATCAACATTAAGAGGTTACCAGGAGCATGCTTTTATAGCCACACAGTATCAAGTTTTTACTATAGAATTGAACTATCGTCCCTTATTATCATTGCAAACAAATTTCTTTGCTGATATTGGTTCGACTGAATTAATTCCTACAGATCGATATCTAATTGGTTATGGAATAGGATTAAACCAGATAAATGAAAACTCTATTATTAAGTTGGTATATGCTCTTTCAAATGAAAAGAAATCAAATGGGAAAATACATATTATATTAGTTTCTCGTTTTTAACAGTATATTATCGAATAGTATAATTTCTTGTATGATAATTAAAGATAAATCAATAAATATCCTTTTAGTAATTATTTTGATGCTCCTACATGTTGGATGCGACACTAAGCGTGAAGCATTGGGAGCTGATAATGAGATTCGAGTGATTTGTTCAGAAATGGATAAAGACAATATCCACAAACTTTTATCGACTGTTTTTATAGACACTCTTTTTTGTCCAGAGCCAGAACCATATTACCATTTAAAATTTTCTTCTCCAGAAAAATATAATGAGTTAAAATCACAAGCACTGGTAATTATTGCGGCACTAGATCGAGATATTAATAATATGGGCTATCAATTAATTAAAAAAATTCTTCCTCAAGAGCAGTTTAAAACAATGGAAACTGAGAATCCTATAATACTTGCAGAAGAAGTTCATGCAAAAAAACAGTTATTTATGGTAATAAATGCAACCTCTTATGATCAGTTAGAAGCAGAGCTAGATTTAAAAAGGAATTACATTAGGAAACAATTCAATAAACAATTTATTGATAGACAAAGTCGTTTTATTTTTGGAGAAGATAGGAATAAACTTCTTGAGGATTCAATAAGAACAGAATTTGGCTGGTCAATAAAAATCCCATGGGGTTGGGAAATAATAAAAAAGGCTCATGATTCAAATTTTGTTTGGCTTGGGAAAGAAATGCCATTCCAATGGATAGGAATTGGATGGGCAGAAGGTAATATAGTTGAAGATGAAATATTTGCTGGAGAATATATATGGAATTGGTCAAAGAAGAATTACGGATATATTCAATATAATAATTACAAATTTAAGCTAGATAAATCTTCCTATAATAATTATCCAGCATGGAGAGCTAATGGAATTTGGGAAACCATTAATATTACAGAGGCTAAAGGTGGTCCATTTAGGTCTTATTTATTTTATGATTCAGAAAAAAATATTAGTTATCACTTAAATTATCTTATACATCATCCTGGAAAAAATAAGTCAATTTTCATGAGGCAATTAGACCTTATTGTTAAATCATTCAAAACTAAAACGATATGAAAATATTAATAACAGGTGCATTTGGTCAGCTTGGTAATGCTCTTTATAATACATTATCTCATGAACATAATGTAATAAGAACAGGAAGAAATACTAATCATAATATAGAAGGCCTGACCTTAGATGTGCAAAATAAGTTACTTTTAAAAGATATAATACATACAACTGAACCAGATTTAGTTATTAATCTTGCAGCAATGACTAATGTAGATAACTGCGAATTAAAACCTGACCTTGCCCGTGAGATTAATATAGCTGGTCTAATAAATATTTGTGAAAATTTTGATGGGAAAATTATCCAATTATCATCTGATTATGTTTTTGATGGAAATAACGGCCCATATTCGGAAAGAGATATTACTAATCCTATTTCTATTTACGGTGAAACGAAGCTAGCTTCTGAGCGTATCCTATTAGGTTTTAACTCAGATAATTTAGTTATAAGAGGGAATGTCCTTTATGATTATATGCCTTTTACTAATGCTAGCTTTGTTAATTGGGTTATAGATTCTTTAATAGATAATAATAAAATAAATGTTGTCAATGATCAGTTTAATAATCCAACTTGGGTACAATCAATGGCAGAAATAATTAATCTATGTATTTTAAATAATTTAAATGGTATCGTGCATTGGGGTGATGCAGATTTTATAAACCGTTATGAATTTGCCTTAAAAATTGCCAAAAAATTTTCATTAAAATCATCTTTGATTCAGCCAATAACCACTCAAAAACTAAATCAAAAAGCTCAAAGACCATTAAAATCAGGGTTAAAAAGTGATAAACTTATTAAACTATTAAATGTAGTGCCTCCAACGATTAATGATTGTCTAGAAAAAATTACTAGAAATCTAAAATAATGAATACTTTAGTTATAACACCAACTTATAATGAAAGAAAAAATATCGAAAATTTTATAAAAAAAGTTTTCAGTGTAAATCCCGACTATCATCTTTTAATCATTGATGATAATTCACCAGATAGAACAGCAAAAAAAATTAAAAAGATGCAATTATCCTATCAAAATCTTCATTTAAAAGAACGACCGGAAAAGGCGGGACTCGGTACAGCGTATATATATGGATTCAATTGGGCTTT
>Ga0066836_10001039_pt1 | contig 14264 bp, 12 predicted proteins | sample ETNtaG_18_FD_71568 | JGI IMG/M metagenome (GOLD analysis project Ga0066836, IMG submission 71568) | Marine microbial and viral communities from oxygen minimum zone, Eastern Pacific Ocean - ETNP201302SV91 | ecosystem: Environmental > Aquatic > Marine > Oceanic | place: Pacific Ocean: Eastern...
CCCCATTTAAGTTTTTTATTTAAAATTTGAAAATAATTATAATTATTAGGATGTATAATTTTTAGACTTTTTTTACTTCTTTTAATTTCAATGGTTTTTGGATAATTTACATTTAGATTATTTCCACCATCAAATGTTACCAAGCTATGTTTTATAGAATCTCTTTCAACTTCTACAGTTATTTTATCTTTAGCATTTATTATTAGTGGTCTATGACTGTATGTATGTGGAGAAATCGGTGTTATGCTAATCACGTTAGCATCAGGACTTACAATTGGACATCCGTTTGACATTGAATATGCTGTTGACCCTGTTGGCGTTGCAATAATTATTCCATCAGACCTTTGCACATTTATTAAATAGTTATTTACATGAATTTTAACCTGTATCATTCTAAGTAAACCATAATTATGTATAACAATATCATTTAATGAAGTAGAGGTGATTTGATTGTTTTGAATATTGGTTACTTTTGCATCTATTAAAATTCTATTATCTAAAATATATTTTCCTAATATTATTTGAGTAATTTCTTTTAAAGCATTTTTCTTATCTACATCTACTAAAAATCCAATCTTACCAAAATTAATTCCAAGAATAGGGATATCTAAAATAAATGCAAATTTAGATGCTGATAAAAATAAACCATCACCGCCAAAAACAATGACAAGACCTTGATTACCCAACGTTGTTTTTTTTAATGATGTATGAGGTTTAACTATCTTATTATTGGATAGAATTTTAACTTCATTAGATGATTGTATTAAAAATTCACAGGATATTTTCTTTTTTTTTAAAAAACTTACTAATGTTTTAACATCTTTATTTTTAAGATATTTTTCATGAGTGAAGATAATAATATTTTTAAATTTTTTCATCATATATTTTAATGTATTTAATAATAATTTATTAACAATTATTATAGTTTAATTTATTATAGTATGTGAATGAGTAATATCCTAGATATGGTTAATGATTTAAAGGATTTAGCTATTTTGAAAAAAATAGTTATTTCTACAACAGAATCGTGCACAGGTGGTCTAATTTCAAAATATTTAACAGATATACCTGGCTCTTCTAATTTTTATGATTCATCTATCGTAGTTTATTCCAATGAAGCTAAAATCAATCTTTTAAATGTCAGTCAAAAGACCATATCAGAATTTGGAGCAGTCTCTAAGGAAGTTGTAGAAGAGATGTCAACAGGATTATTGAAGATGACTCGTTCAAATGTTGTAATTGCTGTTTCTGGAATAATGGGTCCAGATGGTGACGACACAGATAAGGATATAGGTACATTATGGGTATGCATTAGATCACATGATAGAGTAAAATCCTCACAATTTTGTTTAACATCCAATAATAGATCTATTAACCGAGACCATGCAGCTGAAATTGCAATAAAGAGTTTATATGATTTCATTAAGCAGCTTTAATTGATATCATATAAAAGAAACCCATTATAAAGAGGTACCACACAGCATATGGAAGATAATAAAAAAGCATTACAAGTAGCAATAGGACAAATCGAAAAAGATCACGGCAAAGGAGCTTTAATGAAGCTTGGCGAAGGAGCTACTTATCCTGATATAGAAGCAGTTTCAACGGGCTCACTAACTCTTGATGCAGCATTAGGCATTGGAGGGCTGCCCAAGGGGCGAGTAATTGAAATTTATGGTCCAGAATCATCAGGTAAAACAACTATGGCTTTACAAGTTATAGCAGAAACACAAAAAGAAGGTGGAACAGCTGCATTTATAGATGCAGAGCATGCTTTAGACCCAAAATATGCAGAAAATTTAGGCGTAAACCTTGATGATTTGCTGTTGTCACAACCTGATTCTGGAGAACAGGCTCTAGAAATTACAGATACGCTTGTAAGGTCTGGGGCGGTTAGCACTATAGTTATAGATTCAGTTGCAGCATTGACACCTAAGGCAGAAATTGATGGAGATATGGGAGATTCTCACATGGGATTGCAAGCAAGGTTGATGTCACAAGCTTTAAGAAAATTATCAGCAAATATAAAGAAATCAAACACTTTAGTAATCTTTATAAACCAAATTCGAATGAAAATAGGGGTTATGTTTGGTAGTCCCGAAACCACTACTGGTGGTAATGCGTTAAAATTCTATTCATCTGTTAGGCTGGATATCAGAAGAATAGGCGCCATCAAAAAGGGAGACGAAATTGTTGGAAACGAAACAAGAGTTAAAATTGTTAAAAATAAAGTCGCTCCACCATTTAGAATTGCAGAATTTGATATCTTATATGGCGAAGGAGTATCTAAAGAGTCAGAATTAATTGATTTAGGTGTAAAATACAACATACTTGAAAAGTCTGGAGCATGGTATAGCTATGGAAGTGACAGAATTGGCCAGGGAAAAGATAATTCTAGGATCTTCTTAAAAGATAACCCCGATACTTCACAAGAAATAGAGGAGAAAATAAAAAGTTTTATATCTGGGAATGCTAATCCATTAGAAGACAGCAGTGAAAAAACATCTGATGACGAAATAAATGAGCAACAATCAAATTGATGATATAAATAATTCAATTTATCGTTACCTGAATATGAGAGAGCACTCAAAGCAGGAACTTATAGAAAAACTGTTAAAGAAGAAATTTGATTTAAAAGAAATAAGCGAGTGTTTGAATGAATTTTCTAAAAAAAATTTACAATCAGATGTGCGTTTCACAGAATCTTATACAAGAGTAAAGTTTAATTCAAAAAAAGGACCAATATTTATTCGAGCATCATTGAGGATCAAGGGAGTAAACAAAGACATTATCGATGAAGCATTATCTATTTATTCTGATGATGATTGGGAAAAAAATGCAAAATTAGCTTTAAATAAAAAGTATTCAACAAAGAAGGGTGGTATAAATTTATCTGCAGAGAAACTCAGACTGTTTTTACAAAGCAGGGGATTTCCATTTAAAATTATAGAAAAAGCAGTTAACGATTATTTAAAAACATGAACATTAGAAAATTATTTATTGATTATTTTATAAAACATAAACATATTAATGTAGAATCTAGTTCATTAGTACCAGCTGCAGATAAAACTCTTCTTTTTACAAATTCAGGAATGGTACAGTTTAAAGATATATTTTTAGGTACACAAAAACCAAAAAACAGAAGAGTTGTAAGTTGTCAAAAATGTGTCAGAGCTGGCGGCAAACATAATGATTTAGAAAATATAGGATATACAAATCGACATCATTCTTTTTTTGAAATGTTGGGTAATTTTAGCTTTGGTGATTATTTCAAAGAAGAAGCAATTACTTTGGCTTGGGATTTTTTAGTTCATGAATTAAGTTTGGATAAAAAAAGACTTTACGTGTCAGTCCATAAAGACGACAAAGAAGCGTCAAATTTTTGGGTAAAAAAAATTGGATTAGATTCTGACAAGCTATGGCATTTAGGAGATAAGGATAATTTTTGGCAAATGGGATCAACTGGACCATGCGGCCCTTGTACCGAAATTTATTATGATTTAGGTGAAAAAATAAAAGGATCGATTCCAACACAAGGTGACCCTGGAGATAGATATATTGAAATATGGAATCTTGTATTTACTCAATATAATCGTGACTCTAATAACGTATTAAGCGATTTGCCTGAAAAATGCGTAGACACAGGAATGGGTCTTGAAAGAATACATACTGTAGTTGAAGGAAAAACTGATAATTTTAAAACGTCATTATTTTATGAATTGGAATCTTACTTAGATGAATCCTTAAATACAAAAAATATTAATTATACAATTAAAAAAATAATAATGGATCATTGTCGATCTGCATGTTTTTTAATATCGGATGGAATAATACCTAGTAATGAGGGAAGAGGATATGTTTTAAGAAGAATTATAAGAAGAGCTACTAGATTTTTGTATAATGCTGGAATACAGGAACCATTTCTTCATAAATGTAGCGATATTCTAAAAAAATCTATGGGGGGTACTTATGGAAATTTAAGAAAAAAAGATAAAATTATAAAAGAATCTTTGGAAAAAGAAGAGCTCAATTATCTTAATACATTAGATAAAGGACTAGAGTTAATAAACAAGCTTACAAAAAATAAAAATGAATTAAGTGGTGAAAATATTTTTAAATTATATGATACATATGGATTTCCAACAGAAATTATTCAAGAAATTGCAGATGAAAAAAAATTACAATTAGACATTAAAACATTTACTAAATTAATGACAGAACAAAAAAAATTAAGTAGAAAAGCAAGTAAATTTAATATGGATGACATATCATTTATTGATCCACAATTGAAAACTATTTTTGATGGTTATGACAAACAAGAAATATCTTCAAAAGTTTTAGCTATATATAAAAATAAAAATCTTGTTAAAGAGGCTCAGCAAGATGATCAAAATATTTTAATCGTATTAGAGGAAACACCTTTTTATCCTGAAGGAGGAGGGCAAATAGCTGACATAGGGAGAATATTTAATGAGGCAGTAAATATATTAGTTACAGATGTTCAAAAAGTTAATAATGCAATACTTCATCAGGTAAATGTTGACTCTGGAACTTTATGTGTTGGTGATATTGTAACTTTAGCACATGATAATATAAGAAGAAAAAAAATCACTGCAAATCATTCTTCTACACATTTATTACATCAGGCATTAAGAGATACATTAGGTGAGCATGTAGAACAAAAGGGATCTATGGTTACTGATGAATATTTACGATTTGATTTTTCTCATAATAAAGCTTTAACAAAGGATGAGCTGTCTAGGATTGAGTCTATTATTTCTTTTGAAATTAATTCCTCTAGGAATACATCTGAAAAAATAATGCCGTACAAAAGCGCAATCTCTGAAGGAGCGTTAGCATTCTTTGATGAAAAATATAGTGATGATGTAAGAGTTGTTAATATCGGAACAAAATCTATGGAATTATGTGGAGGGACGCATGTTTTAAATACCTCTGAAATAAGATTATTTAAAATTATTAACGAAACAGGTATATCAACAGGTGTAAGAAGGATAGAAGCAATTACTGGGGATGCAGCATATATTTCATATCAATCTTTTTTTGATGATATAAAAAATTTATCAAAAATTATAAATTGCAAATCAAATGATATTTTTGATGAGGTTGTAAATTTAAAAAATAGTGAAGAGCAAAATATTTCATTAATCAAAGATTTAAATAAAAAATTAGCACAATTTTATTATAAATCTTTAAAAATGGTAAAGAGTAAACAGACAACTATTTTTACACAAGATTGCTCTGAACTTAGTATTGATCAAATAAAATTACTTTCAGATGTCATTAAGTCTAAACATGATGATTCAATCTCCATCTTATTGCATAAAGATAATGATAAAATTAATTGTTACGTTGGTGTTTCCAAACAATGTAAACATAGATATAATGCGAAACAAATAACCAAGGAAGTAAATGATAAATTTTCATCTAAAGGAGGAGGGAGTGATACTTTTGCAAGTTCACTGATTGAGAATCAAACTATCACTAATATTCTTGATTATGTTAAAAAAATATTATAGTGGAAACAATGACTGTTATCGTAAAAAAATATGGTGGAACATCAGTATCAAGTATTAGCAAAATAAAAAAAATTGCTAATCAAATAGCTGTAGAGAAAAAAAAATCTAATAATATTCTAATAGTTTTATCGGCTATGGGAAACACAACTGATAAATTAGTTGAAATGGCTAATAAGTCTTGCAAACATTTAGAACCAAGGGAATTAGACATGTTGTTATCATCGGGTGAACAAGTAAGTATTTCGCTTTTGTCATTAATTCTTAATGATATTGGAGTGAAAGCAACTTCGCTAACTGGATGGCAAGCTGGAATAAGAACTAACTTACAATCAATGAATGCAAGAATTTCTTCCATAAACACAAAAAGAATAAAAGCTGAATTTGCTAAAAAAGCTGTCGTTATTGTTGCAGGTTTTCAGGGAATAAATAATAAAGATGATATCACCACTTTAGGTCGCGGAGGATCAGACACCACTGCAGTTGCATTGGCTGCCGCTTTAAAGGCTAAAGAATGTCAAATTTTCACTGATGTGGATGGCGTTTATACTACAGACCCTAGGATATGCCCTAAGGCACGCAAACTTGATTTATTAACATATGAAGAAATGTTAGAAATGTCAGGGTTAGGCTCTAAAGTGTTGCAACTGCGTTCTGTTGAATTTGCAAGTAACCATAATGTACCTATACGAGTATTAAATGCCCATAAAGGTAATAATTTTGGTACATTAATTAAAAAAGAGGAGAAAAAAATGGAAGGTGCAACTATATCGGGTATTGCTTTTACGAAAGACGAAGCTGAAATAATGATTAAAGGCGTTAAAGACCAACCCGGAGTAGCTGCTAAGATACTTGGCCCGATTGGTGATGCAAAAATAGAAGTTGATATGATAGTTCAAAATGTCGGATCAAATGGCCTTGCTGATTTTACATTTACTGTTAGTAGAAATACACTTAAAAATGCAATGAAAGTTATTGAAAATAATAAGAAAATTATGTCATACCAAAGTGTTTCATCAAAAAGCAATATAGTTAAAGTTTCTATCGTTGGAGTTGGAATGAGGTCGCACGCCGGTATAGCAGGTAAAATGTTTAAGTGTCTAGCTAAAAATAAGGTAAATATTAGAATGATTTCGACCTCAGAAATAAAAATATCAGTGGTAATTGATCAAAAAAACCTAGAAATAGCAGTTCAAGCATTACATAATGAATTTAAGCTGAATAAAAAATAAAAATAAGAAAACAGCTTACGCTAAAAGGAGGGGTAGCATGCTTATACTCACACGAAGAGTAGGTGAAGCTTTGATGGTTGGAGATAAAACCAAAATCGTTGTTTTGGGAGTTAAAGGAAGTCAAATCAGGCTAGGGATAAACGCCCCAAAGGATGTCATGGTCCATAGGGAAGAGATATACGATAAAATTCAAAGTGATGATTCGTCAGAAGGGATCAAATCAGTTGAAGAAAACTAAATAGAATATTTAGGAGAAGTGGCTGAGTGGTTGAAAGCGGCACCCTGCTAAGGTGTTATAGGGTTTAAACTCTATCGAGGGTTCGAATCCCTCCTTCTCCATTCTATTGTTTCCTGTTTTTCGTTAGCAAAGACATATAATTCATGGCCATACGATCAGGTTTAAACAACTCGTTGACTCTTTTTATACCATTTTTACCCATTTTTTTTGCTAAAGCTGTATCTTCAATTAAGCGAATTATATTCTTGGAGAATCCAGTCATATCTTTGATATGAGTATAAAATCCACAATATCCGTTATCCCCAATAGTTTCCGGTAGTCCACCGACACTAGTAGCTACAATTGGAACACCATATGACATAGCTTCGATTGCAGTCAAGCCAAATGACTCATATTCTTGGCTTGGAATGACTACGATATCTGCAATAGACATATATTCTGAAATATCTGAGACGAAACCTGTGAAATGGACTTTATAACCCCATTTAAATCTTGCTACTAGTGACTTTAAGTATGCAGTCTCTTCTTTAGTTCCTGAGCCTATGACGAATAAGTTCAGATGTTTACACTTTGTAAATACATCTGTCATGGCGTTTATTAGATATTCGTGACCTTTTCTTGGTTCGAAAGTACCGATCATCAATATGATCTTGCTATTATGTGTAATCTTATACTTTTGTTTAACAAATGACTTAATATTACTGATAGGATTATTATATAAACTATTGTAAATAAAAGATATTTTATTAGAATTTTTAAAAATATATCTTTGCTTGATACTATTTGCGCAATCATTTGAGACGCTGATAATGTTGCTACATGAATGATGAAGTTTGCTATCAATTAATAACTCATATGGAGCAAATATCGCCCTATAATTGACTGAGTAATTATGGAAATTATGGATTGATTTTTTCTTATAAAGAGAATACCAAGCAATATTGGCTAGCCTGCAAGTTTCGCCACCAGGGTATCCACCATTGACCGACATAAGTTGGTCGCCTCCTGCATTTTTTAATATTTTTTTAATTTTTAAATATTGATAGGGCGCTAATAACACTCTAGATGCTTGTCTGACTGCTCTTTGCAAGATTGTCGGAAGATATTTTAAGAAATTTGATAAAAATGACCAGTTTGAAGGTAACGAGTGACGTATAATTTCAACACCTTTTGGGAGCATGTTCTCTAGGTATACTAGACCTGGATGATTTTTATTGCATATAACGATAAATTTGTCATCATTCGGCCAATTCTTTATCAATGAGCCTATAAAGGTATCCATGCCGCCGGCTCTATTATTTTCTGTAAAGATTAATATTTTCATTTAGTTACACATTTTATTCCCTGGTAGTAATATAATAAATAAAGGATATATTTATGATGCTCGAAATCTTTATTATATTGTTATTATTAACTATTGGGTTACTTCTTGCCTATATCTTACTACAAAATAAGAAAGCTGACAGAGAGCAAGAAAAATTTGATCAAATTTTACCCCTTAATGAGCTCAAAAGTAGCATAGAAGCTTTTAAAAACACCCAGAATGAGAAAACACTTGAACTTTCAAAGAGTGTTTCAGAAATGTATACGCTTTTAACGAAAGGAGGGTCAAAAACTCAAGGTCAATTTGGAGAGATTTCCCTTGAAATGATATTAGAACACGCAGGATTCAAAGAAGGAGTCAGTTATCAGCAGCAAAAACTAGTTGGGTCTGAAAAACCTGACGTAGTAATTAATTTACCAGAAGATAGAAAGGTTGTTGTGGACTCTAAGGTTTCATTATCTGATTATAGTCAATATCTTAGCGCTGAATCTGACATAGATAAGGAGATGCATAAGAAAAATCACATTAGCTCAGTTAAAAGACATTTAAAATCTCTTTCATCTACAGAGTATCGGGCTGCATTTGGCTCAAATTCACTAGATTTAATCATAATGTTCATGAATGTTGAGGGAGCTTACATTGTTGCTTGCGAAGAAGAATTGATAAAAGAAGCGCTAAGGCATAAAATTGCAATAGTTGGTCCTACAACGCTTATAGCAATACTTCAAGTAATTCACAGGACATGGAGTAATAAAAAACAATCAGAAGATACCAGGAAAATAATTGATCATGCAACATCTATTTATGATGCAGCGGTATTAGTGTCTGAATCCTTTATAGAATTCAATGATTTATATGATAAATCTAAGAATAAAGTTGAGCAAGGTTTGAAGCGATCACAGAATCTAGTTAACAAAACCGAGAAAATGCGTACAATAGGTGGCTTAGAACCGAGGAAAGAGGTTCCTGAAAAATTACGCAGTGTAAATAAAGATTAATGATAAATGCGCCCATAGCTCAGCTGGATAGAGCACAAGCCTTCTAAGCTTGGGGTCGGGAGTTCGAATCTCTCTGGGCGTGCATTATTACTTGCATTTAATAAGCGTACTTTTTAATATAGGCACATTAATGATTAATTTATCATATATTTATATAAATTTCTAAAATGTCATATAAAACAATAATTTCAGCAGAAGACTTAATAAAGAATATTGATAATAACGAGTTCATAATTTTTGATTGTCGTTGCGATATTAACAATACTTCTTATGGGATAGATCAGTACACCGAGGGACACATACCAAATGCAATTTTTGTTGACATAGATACTGATTTGGCTGATAAAAAAACCTCAACTAGCGGAAGACATCCATTGCCAGATTCGGCAATTCTTGTTGAAAAGTTATGTAATTGGGGTATGTCGAACACAAAACAAGTAATTATATATGATGATGCCGGAGGAGCTTTTGCTAGTAGAATGTGGTGGATTTTAAAATGGCTAGGACATGAAAAGACTGCGTTATTAAATGGAGGGCTTGGAGCTTACATGGCTACAGGAGGAAAACTTACAACGGAAATAACAGTGCATGAAAAAACCTCGTTTGAAGTATCTATTAATGACTCGATGCATGTCACTCTTCAAGAAGTTGAAGATGCGCAATATAGAATGGATAAGTTAATTATGGATGCTAGATCCAAAGAAAGGTATTTGGGTATAAAAGATATGGTAGACCCAGTTGCTGGCCATATCCCAGGAGCTATTTCACATCCATTGGGTACAAACCTAGACAAAACGGGTTGTTTTAAATCAGCTGAAGAGCTTAAGTTGCAATTTAGCAAAATATTAGGAGATACAAAAAGCGAAGATATTATCTCCATGTGTGGGTCTGGGATTACTGCCTGTCATAATATATTAGCTATGGAAATAGCTGGTATAAGAAATGTTCGCTTGTATGTTGGATCTTGGAGTGAGTGGATTACTAGCAAGAGTCGACCAATTGCAACTATAGATAATAATTAACTATAATTTTTATCTATATATGATTGTAATATATCAATAAATTCTAATTCTATATTTTCGCCATGTAAGGTTTTAAATTTTTTTCCATCAACATATACGGGCGCAGCTGGATCTTCATTATTTCCAGGTAGGCTTATTCCTATGTTTGCATGCTTGGATTCACCTGGTCCATTAACAATACATCCCATGACTGCAACAGTTAAGTTTTCAACCCCAGGGTATTTGCGCTTCCAAGTAGGCATATTATCTTGAACAAGCGCTTTGATATTTTTTGATAATTCAACAAAATAAGTGTTACTTGTTCTCCCACATCCTGGGCACGATATGACTTTTGGTTTATAGTTCCTTATATCAAGTGAAGATAATATTTGCTGACAAACCTCAACTTCTTCAGTTCTAGAATCTATATTTTCTGGGGTTAAAGATACGCGAATAGTGTCTCCAATGCCTTTATTTAAAAGTACAGACATTGCTGACACTGAAGAAATGATAGCATCTCTTCCTACTCCAGCTTCTGTTAGTCCTATATGCAAAGGATATCTAGATACCTTAGCTATTTCTTCATAAACATTAATTAAATCTTGCACGTTGCTAGTTTTACAGGAAACGACAATTTTGTTTTCTGGAAGGCCAAGTGAAATGGCTTTTGACGCTGAATTAATTACTGATTCTATAAGGTATTTTTTCATTAAATTTGAATAACTTATATCATCTTTTTTATTTTCTTTATGTTTTATTAATTTATCAATGTTCTCTTTGGATAAACTGCCCCAATTAGCTCCAATTCTAATAGGTTTATCATGTTGAATTGCTAAGTTTATGATTTTTTCAAAATTGATATCAAATTTTTCTTTTCCTCCAATATTTCCTGGATTAATACGAAATTTATCCAAAGCTGCAGCAGATTCTGGGTATTTAGATAATAATATATGCCCATTAAAATGAAAATCTCCTATCAAAGGGACAGTGTAGTTGTTTTGAAGCAATTTAGACTTTATTTCACTCACACTTTTAGCTGAGTCCTCGTCGTTAACAGTAACTCTAACCATTTCAGATCCTGCATCATATAATTCCATGATTTGCTTACATGTGGCCTCTATATCTGATGTATTTGTATTTGTCATCGATTGGACCCTAATTGGATGTTGAGAACCAATAGATATATTTCCAATTTTAACCGATATTGTTTCTTTACGAGTTTGCATCGATTTATTATATTGCATAATAGTGTTTAAAAGCTAAAATATTGAAATGTTTTACCCGAGGTTAAAAAAATATGACATCCAAAGATCAAAAAAATATAAAAGACGCTAAAACAACTGACCAAAAAGAGAAAAATGGGCAAAAAACAGCATCTAAAGAGAAAAAAACTGATTTAGAAAGTCTTCAAGCGAAACTTGATGAAAAACATGACGCTTTATTAAGAGCGCAAGCTGAAGTTGAAAACACAAAGAAAAGGGGTCAGAAAGAGGTTGAAAATGCCTATAAATATTCAATAGAAGCTCTATTACAGGAAATCATACCGATATATGATAGTTTGAGTTTAAGTAATTCACTAGGCGGAGATAAGGTTACAAAGGAACAATTAATCGAAGGGAATACAATGCTTTTAACCATGTTTAAACAAATATTTGACAAAAATAATATAAAAGAAATCAATCCTTTAAATGAATTATTTAATCCTAATTTTCATCAAGCTATAAGTACAATAGAAGATAAGAAGAATAAAAATGATACGATTTCAGAAGTTGTGCAAAAAGGTTATTTGTTAAACGAAAGAGTTATTAAGCCTGCTCTAGTGATTGTAGTAAAAAATCCTTAAAACTACCTTGAAAAATAATAATTAAGCCTCATATTTCTTATAGAACAAACAGGAGAATAATGTAATGGGCAAAATGATAGGTATAGATTTAGGAACCACAAATTCATGTGTTGCTGTAATGGATGGCAAGACACCAAAAGTTATAGAGAATAGTGAAGGAGACAGAACAACGCCATCGTATGTAGCATACACTGATGATGACAATGTTTTAGTTGGACAGTCGGCTAAACGTCAGGCAGTTACAAATCCAAAAAATACCTTATACGCCATAAAAAGGCTAATTGGTCGCAAATTTAATGAAGATGCAGTAAAAAAAGACCAAGATATAGTTCCATACTCGATTGTTAAAGCAGAAAATGGTGATGCGTGGGTTGAAGCTAAAGGAAAAAAAGTAGCTCCACCAGAAGTTTCTGCAAAAATTTTACAAAAAATGAAAAAAACAGCTGAAGATTATTTAGGCTCAGAGGTGAAAGAGGCGGTAATTACAGTGCCTGCATATTTCAATGATGATCAAAGAAAAGCAACTAAAGATGCAGGTAAAATTGCTGGGTTAGATGTAAAGCGCATTATAAATGAACCAACAGCTGCTGCACTTGCTTATGGGTTAGATAAGAAAACAAATGAACAAAAGATAGCCGTTTATGATTTAGGTGGGGGAACATTTGATGTTTCAATAATAGAAATCTCAAACGTTGATGGCGAACAATCATTCGATGTTCTTTCAACAAATGGAGATACTTTTCTTGGAGGCGAAGACTTTGATTTAAGATTAATTGATTACCTTGCAGATGAATTTAAAAAAGATCAAGCTGTTGATTTAAGAAACGACCCTATGGCTATTCAAAGATTAAAAGAGGCTGCCGAGAAAGCTAAAATAGAACTCTCATCAAGCGCTCAAACAGATATTAATTTACCATACGTAACAGCAGATGCATCAGGACCAAAACACCTGAATATGAAATTAACAAGAGCTAAATTAGAATCATTGGTTGATGATTTAATAATGAAAACTCTTAAACCTTGTGAAATTGCGCTTAAAGAAGCAAAGTTATCTGCTAAAGATATTGATGAAGTTATACTTGTTGGTGGACAAACTAGAATGCCAAAAGTACAAAGCGCAGTACAAAAGTTTTTCAATAAGGAACCAAAAAAAGAAGTTAATCCTGATGAAGCAGTTGCAATGGGAGCAGCTATACAAGCCGGTGTTCTTGGTGGTGACGTAAAAGATGTTTTACTTCTTGATGTAACACCATTAACTTTAGGGATTGAAACTATGGGTGGAGTAAGAACTCCATTAATAGAAAAAAATTCTACAATTCCTACAAAGAAATCACAGATATTTTCTACTGCTGAAGACAATCAACCTGCTGTCACGGTACACGTTCTTCAGGGAGAAAGAGAAATGGCTTCTGGCAACAAATCTTTAGGTAGATTTGATTTAACTGATATTCCGCCAGCGGCTAGAGGTACACCTCAAATTGAAGTAACTTTTGATATTGATGCAAATGGTATTTTAAATGTTTCAGCTCAAGATAAAGCAACTGGAAAGGAACAATCAATTGTAATTAAAGGATCAAGCGGTTTATCTGATGAAGAAATTGAAAAAATGAAAAAAGATGCAGAACTTCATGCTGATGAAGATAAAAAAGCTAAAGAGATGGTTGATGCAAAAAATCAAGCTGAAGCAATGGTTCATGCTTGTGAAAAATCAATTAAAGACTTAGGAGACAAAGCTGATAAAGCGGAAGTAGAAAAGGTTAATAATGCGATTAAAGACTTACAAGATGAGTTAAAAAACAACGATGTGGAAAAAATAAAAGAAAAAACAATGAAATTAACTGAAGCTGCAGGTAAAATTGCTGAACAAGCATATAAAGAAGAAGCAGCTTCTAAACAACAAGGTAGTCCTGATGCACAAGACGATGCATCAAAACCTAAAGATAATGTAGTGGATGCTGATTTTACTGAAGTAAAAGAAGACAATAAAGAGGATACTAAAAAGGCAAACTAAATAATGTCTAAAGCTGATTACTACCAAACTCTTGGCGTTAGTCGAGATGCATCTGATGCTGAAATAAAAAAAGCATATAAAAA
>Ga0066836_10001042_pt1 | contig 14244 bp, 12 predicted proteins | sample ETNtaG_18_FD_71568 | JGI IMG/M metagenome (GOLD analysis project Ga0066836, IMG submission 71568) | Marine microbial and viral communities from oxygen minimum zone, Eastern Pacific Ocean - ETNP201302SV91 | ecosystem: Environmental > Aquatic > Marine > Oceanic | place: Pacific Ocean: Eastern...
ACATGAGTTAATTAATGAAATAGTTGATTTATCAACAAATAAGAAAGACTTGAATAAGTACATTGCCGATGCATCTACTAAGTCAGAATTTGAGAGACTATCAAGTAAAGATGAGAAGACGGGAGTTGATACAGGGATTAAGGTAACTAACCCAATAAATGGAAAAGAAGTCCCTCTTTGGATAGCAGATTATGTTTTAATTAATTATGGGACAGGAGCAATTATGGCTGTCCCTGGGCATGATCAGAGAGATTTTGATTTTGCTAAAAAGTATAAGATTGATATTATTCAGGTCATCTCTAGAGATGGAAACCCAGAGATACTAGATGAGGCTTATATTGAAGAGGGTATATTAGTAAATTCAGAACAGTTTGATGGACTTAAGTCTCATACGGAGGCATCTAATAGCATTATTGATTGGTTAAAGAAAGAAGGTATTGGGAAGGACCTCGAAACATTTAGACTCAGAGATTGGCTAATTAGTAGGCAAAGATATTGGGGTTGTCCAATTCCTATGATAGAGTGTCCTTCATGTGGTTTGGTCCCAGAAGAATATAGTAACCTTCCTATAAAACTTCCTGAAATTGAAGATTACTTAAACAATGAAGGATCTCCTTTAAGTAAGGTAGATGAATTTGTCAAAACTAATTGTCCAAAGTGTGGATCTGAAGCTACAAGAGAGACTGATACAATGGATACTTTTGTTGACTCTAGTTGGTATTATATGAGATATCTCTCTCCAAGTTTAAACGATTCTCCATTTGACTCTAAAATAATAAACGAATGGCTTCCAGTAGATCAATATATTGGAGGAGTAGAGCATGCAATATTACATTTATTGTATTCTAGATTTTTTGTTAAGGCTTTAAGGGACATAGGCTTAATTAGTATTTCAGAACCATTTCAAAACCTATTTGCTCAAGGAATGATAAATTTTGGAGGATCTAAAATGTCTAAGTCAAAAGGAAATATTGTAAGCCCTGAAGCATACTTCGATAGTCACGGAGCAGATTCACTTCGTCTCTACCATTTATTTATGGGTCCACCTTCAGATTCAGTTGAATGGAATGATAGAGGTATAGAGGGTACAAGGAGATTTCTTAAAAAAGTTTGGGATAATGTCCATTTATTATTCGAAGTAAAACCATCAAGTAATGACAATGATGATACCGAGAATCTTTTCATAGAGCTAAATAAAACAATAAAATCTGTATCTAGTGACATAGAAAATTTCGAATTTAATACTATAGTCTCAGATTTGATGAAATTTAATAATTCACTATCCGACTATCTAAAGGCAAATAATGATATTTGTAAAGACAGCAGGGATTCCATCATAACTAATTTTCTTTGCTTACTTTATCCTCTAGCTCCACATATTTCTTCTGAACTTTTAGATATAACATCGGGGAGTGGCGAGTTTGATGTATGGCCTGAAGTAAATGAAAAATATATCTTGGATAAGACTTTTGAATTAGTTATACAGGTTAATGGGAAAAAGAGAGCTTCAAAAATAGTTGAATACGGTACTTCTGAAGAAAGTTCAACTGCATTTGCAAAGGAGCTGCTCCCTCAGATAAACTTTGAAGATGTAAAAAAAATTATTTTTATAGAAAATAAATTAATTAATTTTGTTATATGATCAAGTTACTAGTTTCTAGCAAACCACTATCGCTAATAGATTTTAGAGAATCGGGTATGCTACTCGATTTTGAAGTAGAAAAGATTGATAAAGAAAAAATACAATCATTAGTTAACAAACAGGACTCTTTGTTCGGGAAGCCTATTTGCTATCTATTTGAGAATTCCCTTCTTACAAAAAGAGATTTAGACTTCATAGTTCAAAATGAGATTAATGTTATGGGAACAATTAGTAAAAATACTCATAGTGCTGCAGTAAAAACACTCCAAGGTAATGATGTAGAGATTTTAAATGTAGTTGATGCTGAAAATGAAATTACTCCGTGGAATATTGTACAGAGTATTTTAGATAAGACAAAGAAGATTAATGAAAATGATTTAATTTATTTTTCTGCAACTGATAATAATTTTCGTTTTTTAATGAACCTATTAGAAAAAGATTATTTTAGATTCTTGATGTTAAAAATAGAAACTCCAAAAGAATTGTCTAAAGTAATGAATGAAAAAGTGGATTATCGATATGATGTGGCTAAAAAGAGAATGGATAGATTTGATGAAGAAACAGTAGTGAAGTTTATGGAGTTATTATGGAAAATCGATAATGTAAATTCAAGACAATACGACCCTGAAAGTTCTAAGCGTGCTTTAATTTCGTTGAGTTATTTATAGTCTGTCATAGCTTAAATATATTTGTAATCAGCTAGAGGTTAGCTTTGATTTTTTTCTATCTCTATAATTCGACTTGATTACGCCTTTAGAGTGAGCTTTATCTAATTTTCTGACAGTCTCTTTAATTACTGTATCTTTATTCTCACTATTAGAATCTATTGCTTTTTCTGCTTCATTAATTGCAGTTTTAAGTTCAGACTTAATTGACTTATTAATGATATTTCTTTTAAGATTTTGTCTATTTCTCTTTTTTTGTGAGTTATTATTTGCCATAGTTAAGCTTTCAGTAGAAAATGATAACTTAATAATAATGATAACTAAAGAAAATATAAGAAATATTTCTATTATTGCTCATGTCGACCATGGAAAATCAACTTTAGCTGATAGATTTCTAGAAATAGCAGGTCTTGTCAAACCAGGGGAGCATGAAAGCCAAATTCTTGACTCAATGGACTTAGAACGTGAGAGAGGTATAACAATTAAATCTCAGCCAGTCAGTCTTGAATATGAGTACGAAGGCAGTAAATATAGACTAAATATAATTGATACTCCTGGCCATGTAGACTTTTCTTACGAAGTGTCTAGAGCTTTGATGGCATGTGAAGGAGCGATTTTACTAGTTGATGGAACCCAAGGTGTTCAAGCTCAAACCCTAGCTCATTCATATGAAGCGATCGATTTGGGATTACATATTATTCCTGTAATAAATAAGATAGATTCAGTAAATGTTGATGTTGATTCTGTAACTGAACAGATTTATGATTTGATTGGCTCTAAAAAAGAAGAGATTTCTCTTATTTCAGCAAAAACAGGAAATGGGGTAGAAGAGCTATTTAAAAGAGTAATAAAAGAAATATCTCCAAACCTTTCTAAAAATGAAGCCTTAAAAGCTCTAGTTTTCGATTCTTACTTTGATTCATACAAAGGAGTCATTGCTTCTGTGAGAGTTTTCGATGGCTCAATTGAGGCAAATAGAGAATATATGTTAGGAAATAATAAAAACTCAATTTATCCAACAGAGGTAGGTATTTTTGACTTAGGAATGAAACCCATAAGAACTCTAGGGCCTGGAGAGGTCGGGTATATTGTTACAGGATCTAAAGATCTTACAGAATTGAGTGTTGGTGAAACTATTGTTGATATATCTGCAAATGGTGGGAACATCATAGAAGGATTTAAGTCTATAAATCCAAATGTTTATTCAAGCATTTTTCCTTCTGATGCTGACGAGTATGTAAAACTTAGAGATGCTCTCGATAAGTACTCTCTTAATGATTCCAGTTTTTTCTTTGAACCGGAGTCTTCTACTGCTTTTGGTTTCGGCTTTAGGTGCGGTTTTCTAGGGTTACTTCATATGGAGATAGTTGTTGAGAGATTAGAAAGAGAGTATGATCTTTCCTTAATTGTTACACCCCCAACTGTAGAAGTATTGCTTATTCTAAATAATGGAGAAGAAATATTAATAAAGAATCCTTCAATAATGTCTGAATATACAGACATAGATGAAATAAAAGAAAGAATAGCGGAGGTTGTTGTAATTTCTCCTAAGAAGTATTTAGGTAATATATTAAAACTTCTTACAGAGTCTAGAGGGGAACAGAAGGACCTTTCATTTCTTAGTTCTGAAAGAGTTAAGATAATATATAGTGTCCCTTTGCTGGAGTTAGTTTCTGGATTCTACGATACTCTAAAATCAATCTCACAAGGATTTGCAACCTTTGATTATAAAATAGTAGCTTTTAAAAAGGCAGATCTTGTAAGGGTAGATCTTTTAGTAAATGGACAAGAGGTGGATTCGTTCAGCTCAATAGTAGCTAAAGAAAACTCAGAGTCATTTGGAAGAACTAGAGTTGAAAAGTTGAGCAAGTTAATACCAAGACAGCAATTTGATATCCCTATTCAAGCAGCTATTGGTTCTAGAATTATTGCACGCCAAACAGTAAAGGCTTTGAGGAAAGATGTTACAGCAAAACTCTATGGTGGAGATGTTACAAGAAAAAAGAAACTCTTAGAAAGCCAAAAAAAAGGAAAGAAGAAAATGAAAAAGATTGGTAATGTAAATATTCCTAAGGAAGTATTTCAAAATTTTCTTAAACAAGACTCATAGTGCATATTCCAACAATATATTGTGAAGAATTTGACGGCTCTACCAATTTTGTAGTCACCAGAGATAAATTACATCATTTAGTAAATGTTTTGAGAATAAAAAAAGGAAACGAAGTGAATGTTTCTAATGGACAAGGGTTGCTTGCTCACGGAATTCTAAACGAAAATCAATCAATAGTTATAAATAATATAGAAGAGATAAGTAGAGGAAGAGACATTAATTTTTTTCTACCAAATATTGATTCAGTGAGCAGAATGAGATTTGCAATTGAAAAGCTTACAGAATTAGGAGTTAACTCTATAAGTGTTGGAAATACTATACGTAGCGGAGTTAAAAACTTTCACATAGACAAGATGAAACTTTGGGCAGAATCTGCTGTTGAGCAGTCAGGGAATCCATTTATACCAAAAATATATAAAGTGAAAAGTTTAGATTATGACAAGTTCTCAAGTTGTTTAGATATTAATGGAGACAGAAATCTTAATACATTGATATCAGACAATTTTGCAATAGGCCCTGAAGGGGGTTGGGATCCTTCTGAATTAATACAATTCAAAACAGTGTATTCGTTGGGCTTTACTACATTGAGAGCAGAGACAGCAGCAATTGTTGCAGCCACATTATTGTTAAACGCCTAAAATATGATTATGAACGAGAAGACAATATTTGAAAAGATTATAGATAAAGAAATTAAATCAAATATTATATTTGAAGATGATTCGGTTATTGCAATTGAAGATATCAGTCCAGTGGCACCAATACATATTCTGATTATCCCCAAAAAAAAGATTGTAACAATTAATGACACATTAGAAGAAGATGAGTCGTTGATTGGTCATATGATTATTACAGCAAAGAACATAGCTAAAGAGCTTGGAATTAATGAGAATGGTTACAGGCTTGTTTTTAACACAAATGAAGATGGTGGGCAAAGCGTATATCATATCCACCTGCATTTATTAGGCGGGCGAAAAATGGATTGGCCTCCAGGTTAATTGATATGAAGCTAGAAAAGAAAATAAGGGAAGAAGACTCATTAATAAGCATTTTGGGTATAAATGACGAGAATTTACGTTTTATAAAAAAGCAATTTCCAGATACAAAAATCAATGTTAGAGGAGATGCTTTTTTCCTTGATGGGGGAGAAGAGTCTTTAAACAAAATTAGTATCCTAATCGACAAGCTTTCATTGATGGCTTCACAAAATAAGAATATAACACCTGAAGATATCCTTATTCATAACAGTATTGAAATTAATGAAAACGATATATTGAATAACAATAAATTTGAAATGAAATATGACAATGGTGTAATTGTAAGAATAAAGAATCTTAATCAGTACAAATATCTCGACTCACTAAATGATTCAACCATTACTTTTGGAGTCGGGCCAGCAGGAACGGGGAAGACATTTCTTGCTGTAGCGTATGCTGTAAAATTGTTAACAAACATGCGGGTGAAGAAGATAGTTCTTACAAGACCAGCAGTCGAGGCAGGAGAAAGGCTAGGGTATTTGCCTGGAGACCTTTCGCAAAAAATAGACCCATATCTTGTCCCTTTATTTGATGCTCTTGAATACTTTATGGGTAGTGAGCAGGTTAGTTCTTTCATTGAAAAGAGATCAATTGAAATCGTACCCTTAGCATATATGAGAGGGCGAACTTTGAGCAATGCTTGTATTTTATTAGATGAGGCACAAAATTCGACTATGTCACAAATAAAAATGTTTCTAACGAGACTTGGGGAAAATTCCAAGATGATAATTACAGGTGACGAGACACAGATTGACTTACCAAATAAGTTAGTTTCGGGCCTAAATAAATCCAGAATAGCTCTTTCAAAGATAGAGAAGATAAAGGTTGTTGAATTTGAAAATTCAGATATAATTAGAAATCCTCTTGTAGCAGAAATATTAGAAGCTTTACCAAAGAATAAATGAATATAAATCCGGAAATAAAGAACCATTTGGTTAAGATATTAATTACTTCACTTTTTGTTGCAGCGGTATGGTTTGTTTCTTTTGCAATATTTCCTGAGAATCAAGTAGTTAAACTAGATATAGGAGACCCCTCACCCCGTACCTTTATAGCTCCAAAATATATAGAAGTTGAAGATACGGTTGCTACTCTAGGTAAAAAAGAAATTGCTGAAAATTCCGTTGAACCTATTTTCATAACAGATGACAATTCAACGCTTCTAATCATTGACGGTATCGCAGATATGTTTCTTGAGGTTCTTGAGGTCCGGACTATTGAAGAAAGTGCTAGTGAAGAAAGTGATATAGAAAGTGGAGATGATCAGTCTGAAGTAGTCCTTATTACATTATCTATCGGAGAGCAGATAAAGCTTTTACAAAATTCTATTAATTTTTCTAATATATCAATAAATACAATCGAGGCATTGGTAACAGTGTCTAATCTTGACTTAGAGAATAAAACATCTTTTATTGCTGAACTTGAAGCAGAGAGTAGAAAGCAAGTTCTAGCGATAATGAGTCTTGGAATAGGAGAGGAAGAGCTGAATGATACTAGGCGTGCAATAATAAAGAATCCAGCACAGCTATCATTACCCAGTGAAATATATCTCGAAATTTCACAAGCAAGATTGGAATCTGCAGTTGCAGAAATAATTTCAGAAAATCTTGTATCTAATAAGAAACTGGACCAAAATGCATGGGATCAAGCAAAAGCTCAGGCAAGTTCTATGGTTGATGTAGTATTTGTTAAATTTTTTGAGGACGAAATTGTTGTTAATCAAGGGGAGAAAGTTTCTAATGTAGAGTATCAAGCTTTAGCTAGTTTTGGATACTTATCTGGAGCTTCTAGAACTATTCAAAATGCTGCAGTTCCTATTTTTATTGCAGTATTCCTAATGATTTATGGAATCTTTTGGAGGTTTAATGATTCGATATGGAAGTTTAATAATGAATATTTACTCTTGCTAACCTTAATACTTTTTTCATCAGTTGTTTTAAGAGGAACTTCATATTTTTCCCAACAATATGAAATAGAATTTTTAATTTATGCAGTTCCTATTTCTTTTGTCGGAGTAGTTAGTAGTGCTCTGCTTAGTTTGAGAGCAACATTGGTTATAGCCTTTGCAAGCTCCTTCCTCGCTTTAGCCGGGGGAGGTAACTTAGGACTAGTTGCAATGGGTGGACTTGGCTGTATTCAGCCAGCAATTTTCTTATCAGAGAATGTTGACAGAAGAGAATTAAAACAGAAAATTATTTATATTTCCTTACTTCAACCAGTTATTGCTTATGGCGTTGCATATTTCTTAAAAGAAGATGGATCATTACTACGTTTAGTCTTATATGCACTAGTAGGTGGAATAATGGCAAATTTAGCAGCATTCTCCAGCATTACTTACATAGAAACTGGTTTTAGACTTACTACTAACTTTCGCCTCTCTGAGCTTGCAGACAGGAATCACCCAGCATTGAGATATTTGGAAGAAAAAGCACTAGGGACATTTAACCACTCTCTTGTTGTGGGTACTCTTGCTGATAGAGCATGTACCAAGATTGAAGCAAATAGTCAGCTTGCTAGAGCTATGGCTTATTTTCATGACTTGGGAAAAACTGTCAATCCATCTATGTTTGTGGAGAATCAGTTTAGTTTTCAGAATCCACACGATAAATTAAGTCCATTAGATTCAGTTAATATCATTCGAGATCATGTACCAGAAGGTATTGAGATAGCTAAGAAATATAGAATTCCCGAAGTGGTTTCTAATGGAATTTTAGAACACCACGGGAATGCGGTTATGAGATTTTTTTACGAAAAAGAGAAACAGTATAATGACAATGTTGATAAAAAATTATTTAGACATCTAGGTAGGAAACCCACGACAAAGGAGTCAGCAGTTGTAATGCTTGCAGATTCAATAGAAGGCTCTTCGAGAGCAAGGTTTACAAAAGAGGATGCTACACCAACCAAAATATCAGAGTTAATTGAAGAAATATTCAATGAAAAAATTAATGATAATCAATTGACTAGTTCCCCTCTTACTTTGCAGGAAATTCAAATAATCAAAGATTCATTTCAAGAAAGTATCGAAGGACTTTACCATCAAAGAGTTCTATATCCAGAGATAACAGACTCTACATCTACTGAAGAAGAGTAAGAAGTGGCCATCAAATATAATGGTTATTTTTATAAAAATGAAAAATATAGATTTGAAATAGTTGAAAATACTTTTCTCGTATATTTTGATATCAAAAAAGATCTTACTTTAAACTTAGTTTCTTTAGGAGAAGAAGAGATTTCAAAAGAGAACAAGAAAGCGTTTAATCAATTTTCCGTAACAGATGTTATTACTCTACCTATATATTCTAACTTAGATGATATATGCTCAGAAAACAATACTGATGGGTTTGTTGGTGATATATTAATACATAGACCTGAAATAAGGAAAAATGCTTTAATGTACGGTAAAAGTATCATAGATGAGTTGGAATTAGTAATTGTTCATGGAATGCTTCATTTGTTTGGTTTTACACATAATAATGAAAGACTACTTAATTATCATCAAAACAATATCATGAAAAAGGTATGAAATGAATCTTGAAAATTACAATTTGAAACATATTGCGATAATTATGGATGGTAATGGGAGATGGGCAGAACAGCAGGGTCTTGATAGAACAGCAGGACATGCTGCCGGGGAACATTCATTGTCAAAAGTTATAGATTGGGCATTAGATAATAATCTTAAATGGTTAACTGTGTATGCTTTTTCGACTGAAAATTGGAGCAGGTCTAATGAAGAAGTTGATTACTTGATGTTTTTCAATAGAGATCTTTTAACAAGAAGAAGAGAAGAGTTTAATAAAAAGGGAGTTAGATTCTTTTTCATTGGAGATTTAAAAGATAAGATGATTCCTGATGAAAATAAAAAATTGATGAAGGATACGGAATCCCTGACAAGAGAAAATGAAAAGTTGAATCTAGTTTTTGCTTTTAATTATGGATCCGAAAAAGAAATCCACAACGCAGCCTTTAATATCGCTTGGAAGAGAATTTTATACAATCCATTTAAACTGAGCGCATGGTTCTTAACTAGAAAGTATTTTGAGCAACACTTTAATGATTATTTGTACTTACCAAAGATGCCAAATCCAGACTTACTAATTAGAACAGCTGGAGAAAAAAGGTTGAGCAATTTTCTTCTATTACAACTCAGCTACACTGAACTTATGTTTGTTGAAACTCTGTGGCCTGATTTTAATGAAGAGAATATGGAAGAAGCGGTAAAAGAATTTAATAATCGGAATAGAAAATACGGAGGCGTATAGTGAACACTTTTGATGAAGTAGTTAAATTAGCAACGAAAAGAGGATTCGTCTTCAATGCTTCTTCAATATATGGTGGGTTAAGAAGTAGTTATGATTATGGCCCTTTAGGAACATTATTAAAAAGGAATATAGCAGACATGTGGTGGAGCTCTATAGTTACTAAACACAATAATATATACCCAATAGATACAGCAGTTATTCAGAGTTCAGAAGTATGGGAAGCATCAGGGCATCTTAGAGAATTTTCCGATCCTTTGGTTGAATGTAACCATTGTAATAAAAGATATAGACAAGATTCAATGGTAGAGATTATATGTGATACTCCAGAGTGCAAAAAAAAAGATAAGAGTTTTTCAGAACCAAAAGAATTCAACCTTATGTTTGAGACTTATATGGGTCCTGTTAAGGAAAAGGGGAACGAGGTTTACTTAAGACCAGAAACAGCACAAGGAATATATATTAATTTTTCAAATGTTCTAAGGTCTACTAGAACTAAGATTCCTTTTGGAATTGCTAATATTGGTAAATCATTTAGAAATGAAATTACTCCAGGACAATTTATCTTTAGAACTAGAGAGTTTGAGCAGATGGAGCTTGAATTCTTCTGTTACCAATCTGACGAACAACAATGGTTTGATTTTTGGGTTAAGGAAAGATTAGATTGGTATTCAATTATAGGCATCAATAAAGATAATTTAAGATTAAGGAAGCATGAGAATCAAGAACTTGCTCATTATGCAAAATCCACTACAGATATTGAATACAAGTATCCCTGGGGTTGGGGAGAGTTAGAAGGAATTTCAAATAGGGGGACTTTCGATTTAGATGCACATATGAAATCAAGTGGAGAGGATTTAACATATTTTAACGAAGAAAATAATGAGAAAATTATTCCATCTGTAATAGAGCCTGCGGGAGGATTAACTAGAACATTCTTTGCTATTTTGCTTGATGCGTACAGCCAAGAAGAAGTTAATGGTGAGGTAAGAACTGTACTTAAGTTAAATAAGTATCTTTCACCCATTCAAGTTGCAATACTTCCATTGAGCAAAAAGGAGCCTTTAGTCAAAATTGCTGATGAAATAAATTCTTATTTGATTTCAGATTATTCTACAGAGATTGATGTAACTCAATCAATTGGAAAGAGATACAGGAGGCAAGATGAAATAGGGACTCCTTATTGTATAACAATAGATTTTGATTCTCTTGAGGATCAAATGGTAACTATACGAGATAGAGACACTATGGACCAAGAGAGGGTAGCAATATCTGATGTCTCAGAAGTATTAAAGGAAAAATATAATTCATAATGTCTATATCTAGACGATCCATTGAAGAGCTAAAAAAAGTTGCTAAAATTAGTGATTTTATCCTAGAGTCTACAACAGGAAAGCTTCGTGGCGAGAAAGGTATGGCTATTTGTCCTTTTCACGGGGAAAAGACACCCAGCATGAGTTTTACAGATTCAGAAAATCTTTTCCATTGCTTTGGATGTAAAGAGGGTGGAGATGTATATAAATTTGTTCAGGAGATAAGAGGCTTAGAGTTTGGTGATGCTGTAGAAGAAGTTGCTAGCAAGTATAGCTTCAATCTTATATATGAGAAGTCATCAATGTTCATCCCTAAAAAGGAGTTAATAGAAAAGTCAAATTTACTCACCAAACATTTCCATGAAGAGCTGATGTCATCAGAGAGTGCTAACAAAGCAAGATCATTTCTTCGTAGCAGAGGTTTAAATAAAATAGCAATAGAGGAGTTTAAATTAGGGTGGATTGGGATTAAAGAGAAAAATTTCGTAGAATTCTGTAAATCCAATGAAGTATCGAGCAAAGATTTAGAGCAAGTTGGAATTTTCAATACAAACGGAAACCAGTTCTTTATAAATAGGATACTTTTCCCTATTTTCGACAAAAGAGATAATGTTATTGGTTTTGGGGGAAGAGCAATCAGCTCTAATGGGCCTAAGTATTTAAATGGTCCGGAAACATTGTTGTATCAAAAAAGTAGGAGCTTATATACGGTTCCTAACTTTTCTGAGTCTGCAAAAAATAATGATATGATTTTTGTCTTTGAAGGATACATAGATGTTATTGCTGCATCTATGTATGGGATTAAAACAGCAGTTGCTCCTTGTGGGACTTCGTTGACAAATGATCATTTAAGTTATATAGCAAATTTTAATTCTACTATTGTCCTTTGTTTTGATAATGATATGGCCGGACTTGAAGCAACAAAGAGAGTATTAAACCTAAATATAAGGAAAGAGAAGGCATTGAACATTAAAGTTGTTGAATTCAATGGGTATAAAGATATTGGAGATATGCTAGAAAAGAATCAACTGAACAATTTCCAGAAGTTTGTTGATGATAAAAAGGACTTAGTAGAGTTTTTATTTACCAAGGAAATAGAAACAAAATTAAAGCAAGATATAAGAAAAAATGAAATCGTCTATAAGTTAAGTGACTTAATGAATATGCTGTCGCCTATTGAGATAGAAGAAGTAAAGAAACTGATATCTGAAAAGCTAAGTATCGACATAGGGGTGTTAGAAGCAGAAATTGATAAGCCAGAACTCAATCCCAGGGAGACTATTGAAGCAGTAACCTATACAAACGAATTTGAGACAATTTTTTTATCAGAGATATTAAGGGAAAATGACAAAGTCTTAGATGAAGAGTCTAATTTTATACTTGATGATATGGGCCTTTCTTTGAGGACAAAACTGCATGACTTAAAGGAACACAAGCAGTCCATGGCTTCTGAAAGTTTACCAGAGTATTTAACTAAATATTTTACTATCTCTTATGATCAGTCTGAGTTTGAGGAAGCCAAGTTGAGGCTATATGAAAAGATTCTAGACTCTAACATATCAGAACTCTCAAATAAGCTCGAGGTAACTACAGAAAAAGAAGAATCTATAGAAATTTTGAGTGAGCTTGCAGAATTAAAAAAGAAAAAAGAAGCATTGTATAATACTAATAAATAATCTTTATTAGTATAGTTTTGCTATCCGAGGTAGCTCAATTGGCAGAGCAGTGGACTGTTAATCCATTGGTTGTGGGTTCGAGTCCCACCCTCGGAGCAAATTGGTAATTAGATATATTAAATTTCGTTTATAATTAATTAGATATAGGAGGAAAAGTTATGTCAGAACTATTGAGTAAGATTCAAGGAATAGCGGAAGGGAAAGACCTCTCTGCTTTGGGTAGCAGCATTAAGTTTGTTGTTGACGAAGAGATCGTCCTTATTGATCCTGAAGCTGGAACGATTACTTCAGATGATAATGATGCATCTTGTACTGTTACAGTTGACGGAGAGACCATGGAAGAAATCCTAAACGGAAGCACTAGTTCTCAAGCAGCATTTATGACAGGTAAGTTAAAAGTTGCAGGAGATATGGGGGTTGCACTTAAGGTGGGTACAATTCTTTCCTAGAACTAGGGCCTGTAGCTCAGTTGGTTAGAGCAACGGACTCATAATCCGTCGGTCGCAGGTTCGAGTCCTGCCGGGCCCACTTGGCAAAAAAAATATTAAATTCTGACAAATTTATATTTATTTTAGGTTTTCTAATTGCTTTCTCTACTTTGATACTTCCTAATTTTGGTTTAGGTATATTTGGTATTAATTTTGAAGATCTCCCGTTTTTATTAATTATATTTTTTTTACTGTCCCATTTATTAATAAATAAATCTCTAACAGCTTTATCTGATAGCAGAATTTGGTTAGGTTTAATTACAGTTTTTATACTTTTTGGACTCATTTCCTCAGCAAGTAGTTTTTTTAATCCTATAAATTTAAGATTCATAGTATATATATTTTTTGGATATCTTATATACACATACTCAAGTTTCATCACCAATAAGGATAAACTAGTAAGATTTCTCTTCTTACCAATATCCTTAGTCTCCGTTGCTAATTTTATTATTTATATTACAGAATATACCTCAGTCGACAATAATAATGGATGGATACCTTCAAATATTTGGCCTAGCAATTTATTAAATTCAGGACGTCTTGCCGGGATACAGGGTGGGGGACCAAATGTATTGGGAGCCCTTCTTGGATTGTCTACCTTGGTATTTATTTATTACTATATAAAAACTAATGAATTAAAGCAAAAAATAATCTATATAACAATATTATTTATTTCAATTTTTTGTTTGTTCTTAACATTTTCCAGGGGTTCTTATGTTGCAATTCTTCTATCATTAATTATTTTTCTCTATCTAGAAAGTAAGAATTTAAAGATTGTTTTAATTTCAAGTTCAATTTGCTTAACTTTAGGTGGTCTTTTCCTATATTTCGGAGACTCTCAGATAATATTAAAAGATTCAGACAGAGCATTACTATCAGACATAGCATTTAATAACTTAGATATATTTCAAGGGGTAGGGGGAGGTAGATATTTAACTGATATTTATGGAAGTTATTTACTAGCACTAGATCCCGAGCTGGTTGAAGAGCAATACAATATTTCTGTTAATCAAATCTCTTCTGGGATAATTCCTGAGGGATACGAAGGAAAGGG
>Ga0066836_10001043_pt1 | contig 14228 bp, 12 predicted proteins | sample ETNtaG_18_FD_71568 | JGI IMG/M metagenome (GOLD analysis project Ga0066836, IMG submission 71568) | Marine microbial and viral communities from oxygen minimum zone, Eastern Pacific Ocean - ETNP201302SV91 | ecosystem: Environmental > Aquatic > Marine > Oceanic | place: Pacific Ocean: Eastern...
CACCTGAAAGAAGTTTAGGATATAATGCCTGAGAGATCATTGTGGAATGTCCAATCACAGATGCGATAGCTAAACATATGGTATAATATGCAATACCAACACTAGATGAAGTAATTATTGCAAATAGTACTACATCTAAACTCCATATAAAGTGGGAAAGATTGCTGTAAAGTGTAATTGGGGCTAACCTAAACCAATTTTTAATTAAATAAAAATCTAAACTTGGTTTTAATTTTGTTCTTGCATAATAAAATTGAATTATCATTCTAGCTATGTATGCCAATAGAGTGGTAACAATTGCACCTTCAACTCCCCACTGGAGATAGAAAACAAGTCCCAAACCAACAGGGATTTTTAGTGATTCAAAAACTAAAGTGCCATAGCTAGTAGCATGAGGTTTATGACCCTGATTAATTCCAACTAATGTTTGACTAATAAAAAAACAAGGAATTAACATTATTCCAAATAACATTACATTAAAGGATGTTTGACTAAGATCAGAAACAAAGAAAGATGCTACAATGTAAAGAGGAATTGAGCATAATGCAAATAATGAACTAGTTATAAGAGACGTCGTTCCTACACTTTTTCCTCTAGCAATCTCACGAGTTGTCCAATAAGAAACGATTGGTTCCATTATCAAGAAATAAGCAATCATGGAGCCAATAAGTGCCCATAAACCAAATTCTTCTGGAGTTAACTTTCTAGTAACTAATACAGTAAACATTAAGCCTGTGATTACACTGATTATTGATACAACGAATCCAATTAATCCTGTATAGGTTACACGAATACTACTCAATTAGATTAAATCAATTAAGAAATCTTATAACAAAATCTGTCTACAAAATATTACAGAACAAGTTATTGTTAATCAAAATTTATTATCCCATATCTTAACTATCATTCAAGTAAAATGAAATTATGTGTTTTTCCAAATGATCCATTAAATGCATATTATGAAAAAGGTGAAATAAAAGAGAGATACTTTAATCCACAAAATTGGTTTGAAGAAATTCATGTAATTTCGCTATTTGATAATGAAGTTGAATCAGAAAAAATTCAAAAACTTGCTGGAAATGCAATACTAAAGATTCACAATTTTGGAAAAGTGAATTTATCAAATTACAAATCATATGAAAAAAAAATCATTGAAAAAATTTCAGAAATAAATCCACAGATAATTAGAGCATTTAATCCAAGAGTACAGGGTTGGCTAGCTACAAAAGCATCACAAAAATTAGACATTCCAGTTGTAATTTCGTTGCACACAAACTATGATCAACAAACACAAGTTGCAAAAAAACAAGGGAGTTATTTCCAATTTCTCAAATACAAGTATGCCTCAAATCAACTAGAAAAATTCTCTTTACAGAACTCTGATGCAATAATCTGTGTTTATGAATTCATTGCGCAATATGCCAAAAAAATGGGTGGATCAAATATACAGGTTATCTATAACAAAATTGATCCAGAAAAATTTTCAACTTCGATTGAAAAAAAAATCGTTTTTAATAAACCAACAATTATTTCCGTAGGTAGATTAATCAAACAAAATAATAGAAAATACATTATTGAAGCAGTTAGAGATTTAGATATTGAATTATTAATAATTGGAGATGGACCACAGTTTAATGAGATGAACCAGTTGATTCATTCACTAGATCTAGCAAAAAAAGTGAGAATTATTAAAAGAATTCCTAATGAAGAATTGGCTCAATATTATTTGGCTGCAGATATTTTTGCATTACCAAAGGAAGACTTGGATGGAATAGCCATGCCATTTTTAGAGGCCATGGCATGTGGGCTTCCAGTAGTAACAACTAAGCATTCTGACTCATATTCGGAAATCACAGATAAAGCTGCAGTTTTTGTAGAAAACATTCCAGGAGAATTTCACAAGGCATTCAAAGAAATCCTCTCAAACCCAGATTATAAAAAACAATTAGTTACCAAGTCACTGGAAGTTGCAAAATTGATTAATGGAGATGTTATGGAAGAAAAAGAATTACAACTTTACAAAAGATTAATGAAAAATTAATGCCCAAAATGGTATGTTAATATGAAAAACACTGATTTAGTAAGAATAAAAGAGAAATTCAATCAGTTGAATTCCAAAGCGTACTGGGGTGATGACTTTGATGTTAGATTTTATTTAATTTCAAAATTTTCAGAAATTAAAAATAAAATTGTTTTAGATATTGGTGGTGGTGTAGGCGTTATTTCTTCGGAATTGGACGAATCAAATTTCTGTATAAACTTCGATCTATCATATGATGATTTAAAACAGTGTAAAGATGTATTCAAAAACTCTGTTCATGTTTTAAATGGAAGTATAACAAATGTTGCCTTAAAAGATAATTCTTTTGATTATGTTATTTGTGCACACATATTGGCAGAAGCAAAAACATTTGATATTGAAAATAAAAATGTAATAAAAAATGAAACAGAAGAGTTTCCTACCATATCTAAATTATTTAAAGAAATAAAGAGAATTCTAAAACCTAATGGAGTATTACTTTTAACTGCACCTAATAGTGAATATTACGACAGAAATAAACCATCATATGATGAGTTAGAACTACATCTACAACAATTCTTCAAAGAGTTTTCTATAAAGTTATACAATACATATCCACGGTTAAATTCACGAAATCGTAAATTGAATATGGCAAATGTTGTACCAAAACTAAGGTCAAAAATTTCTAATAGAGAAAAAATAATTCAAGAATTACTAATCAAGTCATCAGATAAAAAAAATTCGTATAGTGTTTCATTTTTTGTTGAAGTAAAAAAATTAAAATAAAAATTCTATTTCATTCTCAAAAGATAAAGAATTTTTCTTGTTTTTCCAATGCTCTGCTTGAAGAGCAAAAAATGAACCCCATGAATTAACCCGTTTTCGTAATTTCCATCCAAAGAGAGTTTTATAATATTCTTCATAAAATCCCCCATCTACCCTCATATCATCATTTTTTGCTTGTAATGTGACTAAAAAGGAAGATAATTTGTTTATAGAATCATTATAATTGTTAGAGTTTTTCGCCAGATCAACAAGGATCATAATACGAATTAATTGGGCTACATGATATGACGTCTTTGCATGTTCGTACCTACTTTTGTACCATAATTCAATACTGCCATCATCATTTATTTTATTCTGACACCAATTAAGACATTCAAGACAGTTTGTTAGGTATTGTTCATTTTTTGTTACACTATAACAATGAAGTAATCCTTCCAAGGCATAACATAAAGAATGAAGATGAATAACTTCGTTGTTTGAATGTAATGTTAAACTTCCATCTGGTTTTTTATAATTATCGTAAGTACTACATACTAACTCAGATTTTTTTAGATATTTTTCCTCATTAGTAATTTTGTAAAGTTTGATTAGTGGTATAGATGTCTTAATATGAAAACAACCTTTTTGCTTATACCATAAATCTTTACTTTCTTCAAAATTATCTAAATCCAAATTCTTGTATGGTTTTAACGTACCGTCAGACTCAAGTCCATCATTAATGATCCATTTCGAAAGTAACTTTGCAAAATTCAGATATCTATCATTCTTAGAAAGCGCATAGCAATCTAAAAACGCATTAGCACAAACAGCAGTATCAAACGAATAAGCTAGTTTTCCTCTTGAACTATCTATATTAATTCCCTGAATAATTCCTCCATATTTTTCAAAAATTTTAATCAGCCATTCAGCTGATGTCAGTGCATTATCAATCAGTTTTTTATCATTTGTAATTTTGTATAGAAACCTTTGTGAATTAATAAAATAGCCAGTAATTTCTGGATAAAGAAATCCAAATTCAAGATTGTTTTGATCAAAATAGGAATGTACCCCGCCTTTATTTTCACCCTCTTCCTCGAATAGTCCAGAGGAGTTAATCCACCGTGTTAAATTGTCTATAACAGTCATTTAGGAATTCAATAAATCCTCATAAAATTTGATGTATTTTGGTAAAAGTGCTTCCCACGTCAGATTTTTTATTACGTATTTGTATCCATTTTCTGCAAGATCATTAGCAAATTCCTTTTTAAGAAATAATTGATTTATCGCTTCAATTAGTTTCTGTTCATTATCCGGCGGAATCAAAATTCCATTTTCTTCATGAGTGATTAATTCAGGTATGCCTCCTACATTAGTAGCAATGATGGGAACTTTAAGATAAAATGCCTCTTTAATTACCTGAGGAATGCTTTCCATCCTTGATGGAATAATGACAATATTAGATTCTTTTAATCTAAGCATGGCTTCGTTCCATTCAACATTTGTACAATAAACAATTTTTGCATCAATTTTCTTTTCAATTTTTCTAAGTATATCTATGCCTTTTTCATGACTATCTCTTCCAATGTATACAATTTGTTTCTCTTTTTTTGGTATGTCAGGAATATCTTTGAAATTTTCTATATCTAATGGAGCAAGTAGACATTCAAATTCAACACCAATCTTTTCTTTGTACTGCTTTTGAACAGTTTTCGAATCAGTAGTTAGTTTATCTGCCCATTTGAGTACTTTTGATTCAGCAAATTTTGCTGCGTTAACTGTTGCATCAGAATGTAATGCATCTACTTGTTCTGAATACATTCCGTGTACTGAAAGAATTTTTTTCTTTGCTTTTGTATATCGCATAGCAAAGGCAGATGGAACATTAAATGCATGTACTATATCATATGTCTCTGTACTAACTAGTGATTTTATCGTACTAAGAAGTGCAAAACTAGGATTTTTTATTTTCTTAATAGGAATATGGGATATCTTCATAAGTTTTATCTCAAAGCCATGTTCAGATAGTTTTTGAGCCACCCTCGCCGCATGTCCACCAATTCCCCCATCAAATCTAGGTGCTATAAATAGAATCTTCATCTGAATGTCATCCCTTTAATTCTTAACCAAATATGATTATCTTTTACATGTATATGATAAATTTCGTCTACAAGAATCAATAATAAGTTCAATAATCTACGTGCCTACATATTCATGAAAACAGCAATAATTATGGGGACAAGACCTGAGATTATCAAACTTGCACCTATTATTGAAAATATGCCAAAAAAGAATTGTGAAATAATCTTTACAGGTCAGCACTATGATTACCAAATGGGTCTGAAATTTGTAGATCAGTTAGGACTTAGAAAGCCTGATTACTTACTCACCACCGCAAAATCTTCTCCTAGTAAACAAATAGGTCAAACTATCACAAAGCTTTCAGATATTTTACAAGAGAGTAAGCCTGATACAGTAATTGTACAGGGTGATACCAACACAGTCTTGGCAGCAAGTTTATGTTCATTAAAACTTGGTATTCCAATCAGTCATGTAGAGTCAGGTTTACGAAGCTTTGATTGGAGAATGCCAGAAGAACATAATAGAATCTGTACAGATCATATATCTGAATTACTATTTGCCCCAACAAATAATGCAAAATCTAATTTGGTCTCAGAAAAAGTACATGGGAAAATATTTGTTACTGGAAATACTGTACTTGACTCAATAAAACAATATTCAAAAACTTCTTCAAAGAAATCGTCATTATCAATTGATACAACAGACTTTATTCTATTAACTATGCATCGTGCAGAAAATGTTGATGATAAAAAAACGCTAAGCACTATAATAAAAGCTATTTGTACTTCAAATAAAAAAATAATTTTTCCAATACACCCAAGAACTCAAAAACGACTAAAGGAATTCAACTTATTATCCAAATTAAAGACATCAAAAATAATTACTCTGCTTAACGCAACAGGTTATTTTGAAATGTTAGAATTAATGAAAAAATGTTCATTTATTATTACTGATTCTGGTGGAATTCAAGAAGAATCTACTGCACCAGAAATACATAAAAAAACATTTGTGATTAGAAAAACCACAGATAGACCTGAGGCTGTAGAAGTTGGATTTTCTAACCTAGTAGGAACAAATTATGAAAAAATTGTTCACGCAATAAAATATGGCGATACATATAGAGTTCCAAAAAAGAGATCTCCATATGGGCGTGGTGTTTCCTCTAAAATGATCATTTCACATATAAGAAAAAATATCTAATTTATGATATATTATGGAATTTCTAAAGATAAAAATTAAAAAAAGCAGGATGTGAGACATTAGATTATGTATAAGGATAAAGATCTACAGCATCATTATGATGAGGAGTATTTTTCAGGAAGGTTTAGACCTAAGTTATGGAGTAGACGGGCAGAATTCATTATTGAGAAATTTCATCCTTCTACCACTTTGGATATAGGATGTTCTTATGGTGAATTAGTAAAATTTCTTAACGATTTTGGTGCAGATGCTTATGGTATTGATGGTTCTGAATATGTTCTTACACAAGTTGATGATTCTATAAAAAATAAAGTGTTCAAAGTTAATTTTAACGAAGATAAATTTCCTTTTGTTGATGATTTTTTTGATTTTATTACTGGGTATTATGTTGTAGAACATATACATAATTTCAAATTCTTTGCAGAGGAACTAAAAAGAACACTTAAAAAAAATGGTTCAGCTTGGTTTCTAACTCCTGACATAGGTGAAGAAGGAAGAAATCAATACGATGTTTTCACGAATCGTTATGATGAATGGGAAAAAATTTTTACCGAATATGGATTTTTAGTACAAGAATTTAGTCCTCATGAAATGTTAGTTTTAAAAGGTAAGATGAAAAAATTTCAATTTTATAAATTTCCTAAAAGTATTCAAAATGTTATCAAAAAGGTTGCATATGATTATTCAAATAAAACTAGTATGAAAGACACATCATTTCTTGTTACTAAGATCTAGAATTTCACACTATCATATTCTGTTAGAATTTTCTTAGCAATTTTATCCCAATCAAATTTCAAAGACATTTCATATGATTTTGTGCACATTTTCATTCTTTTCTCATCATTTTCTAGTATCTGGATAATTCTTGATGCTAGATCCTCAGAATTAGTTACAAAATATCCATTTTCGTTATTAATCAGAACATCATTAGGCAGTGTGTTTTTTTGGCTTAGAATTGGGAGTGAAGCTGACATATACTCAAGAACTTTGATTGGTAAAGCATTTTTTGTAACGGTAGTAGATCTTAATGGTCCTATTGCAATAGATGCATCAGATAGATAATTAATGATCTCATCTCTTTTAATCCATCCTTTGAAGTCTATATTTTTCTTAATTTTGAGATCTTCAACAATTTTTTTTAGATTATCTAATTCTGGACCATCACCTAGTAAGACAAATTTTACTTCTGGAATTTTTTTAACTACTGTTGGGACTGCATTCAAAAGTATGTCTAATCCTCTATGATGATACATAGCACCAGAAAAAATAACAATCTTTGATTTTTTTTCTTTATTTGTATGAAATAGCATTGTATCAATTCCATTTGGTACAATAGAAATTTTTTCTGTTGTAACATTATAGAACTCATTCACAGTTTCTTTTGTCTCATTATTAGGTACCAAAATTTTAGATGATTTTTTTAGTGTTTTTGAACTTAGTGTTCTCTCAATTTTTCTCTGAATAGATTTTAAACCAGTTGATTTTTCATATACAGCATCATCAATCTTAACAATTACTGGAATTCCTAACTTTTCTCCTATTGCTACTGCAGCATTAGGTGCCATATGGAAAGGATGAAAAATTGTAAAAATAAAATCAAATTTTTTACCATTTCCTACTTCTATTCCTTTTTTGATTAACGGAGATTTACATCTTCTCGCTGCAATCTTCAAATTATTTTTTGATGGTACATTTACACGCATTACGTCAACTTTTGAATTAGTTTCTGGTTCATATTTTGGTCCATTCCATTCCAAATTTGGAGTAAGAACAGTTATTTCATGCCCACTTTTTGCTAATGAATTAACAATATCTACCGCTACAATGACGCCGCCTCCACTAATTGGTGGAAAATGAAAAAAAATAGCTAGAATATTCATCTAAAATAGATCTCGTAGTCCTTGTTCTAATGTAGTCTGAGGTCGCCAATCAAATGTTTTTGCAGCTAAAGACATATCTGCCTTACTTAATTTTATATCTCCATCAAGAGGCTTATCATATTCAATTTGTAATGATTTTCCAGAAATTTTAATCATTAAAGATGCAAGTTCCTTAATTGAAACCACGTCTCCGGTACCAATATTAAAAAATCCATGTTTAACACCACTTAGCATTACTGCAACATTAGCTTCTACTACATCTTGAACAAAAATAAAATCTCTAACTTGTGAGCCATCACCAAAAACTGTTGGATTTTTACCTTCTTTGATTTTATCTAAAAATTTTGTAATAACACCAGCATAATCCAAAGTTTGCCCAGTACCAAAAACATTGAAATATCTCAATGCAATAATTTCTGTGCCAGATTTAGAATACGTTTCGGCTAAATATTCATCTTCAAGCTTTGTTATGCCATAAGGATTGATTGGTTTCCGATCAAAATCTTCTGTAATTGGTATTTTCTCAATGTTCCCATAAACACTAGAGCTGCTAGCATAAACAACTTTTTTTTTGAATTCTGATGCAATTTTGAAAATATTCTTTGTTCCAGTTATGTTCACCTTTTTGTATTCCTCTTCTTTTTCATAAGACTCGGGAACTGAAGTAAGAGCAGCCTGATGAAAAATTCCATCCACATTTTGTAATGCTTTTTTTAAATTCTCGAAATCTAGAATATCCAACTTGAGGAAGTTTATGTTGTCTTTTACTTCTTCCAGGCTAGATAATTTTCCTCTGAACAGATTATCAATGACTGTAACATTATGACCTACAGAAACCAGATATTTTGTGAGATGACTTCCGATGAATCCAGCACCGCCGGTAACAGCAAAATTCATGAATACTCACCATATTCAGGCATGTTAAAAGCTTCAGTCATAATAGATATTATTTTTAATTAATTATTAGTAGAAATTTGTGGACATTATTCCATCATAAAATACTCGTGATCATATTTTTACTCAGAAAATTTTTCAAACACTTTCTTTTATTACTTCGTAATGTAAGGAATATAGATTACTATTTTTGATGAATGCTATGACCGATGTAGAGATTTTCCACCTAGAAATAGATGAGATTAAACAATTGATTGAAGCAAATAAAATTTCGGTTTGCATAATAGGGATAGGAAGAATAGGTTTACCAACTGCCTTATCTTTTGCCAAATCTGGTTTTAGAACAATCGGCGTAGATGTAAATGAGGAATTAGTGAATAAGATCATAAACAAAGATTTTCCACTAAAAGACGAACCAGGTTATTTAGATATTTTCAACCAAGTGATTGATGATCAAAAATTTTCAGTCACCACAAAAATTGAGGATGCAGTACCAAATTCACAGATAATTATTTTATCCTTACCAACACCAATGGATCAAAATAACATTCCAGATTATACCGCATTACGAATAGTTGGAAAGCAATTAAAGAATCTAGTTAATCCTGGTTCTATAGTTATTGTTGAAAGCACAATCGAACCTGGATTCATTGAGAATGAATTTGTTAATCTAATAGAAAGTGAAGAGAGAAAAATTAGGTCTGGAGATAATATAGGTGTTGGAGTTTGTCCTGAAACTGCTAATCCTGGAGAAATTATGAAAGACTTTGAGAAATTACCTAGGTTAGTTGGAGCTACAGATGAAAAAACGTCACAAATAATTACTGAGATTTACAAGCATGTATTCCCTGTTGAGTTGATAAAAATGTCAGATTGTAAAACTGCTAATGCTGTGAAGCTTACAACAAATGTCTTTCGTGACATCAACATAGCATTTGTAAATGAATTAGCAATACTTTTTGAAAAACTTGGTATTGATACAAATGCTGTTCTTGATGCAGCAGATAAAAAATATAATTTTCAAATCCATTATCCAGGAGCTGGAGTTGGAGGACCATGTTTACCAATAAATTCATACCAAATGTTGAATTCTGCAAAAGAGATTAGTAGCAACTTGTTAAAAATGGTAAAAACAAGCAGAGAAATTAATGAATCAATGCCTTATCATGTAATAGAATTGCTGAAGGATGCTCTAAATGAAGGAAATAAACAACTAGAAGTATCAGAGATTCTGATTTTAGGCATTTCATACAAACCTAATGTAAAAGACATTCAGTTATCTCCAGCTGAAGTAATTATCTCCGAATTACAAAAACTAGGTGTAAAAATTAGGATTTTCGATCCATATTTCAAAAATATGTCAGTGTATGGGATACAGACTGCAAATAATCTAGATGAAGTGATTTCAAAAGTAGATGCTGCAATTCTTGTTACATCACATACTGAATTCCAAGACATACAACCCGAATATTTTGTATCAAAAATGAAATCACCAATTTTAATTGATACTAGACGAGTAATTGATACACAGGCAGCAAAGAAAGCTGGCTTAATTTTCAGGGGACTAGGTCGTGGAAAAGCCTAATCCCATTCCTCTATCATCTAATTCTATTATAGATATTCTAACATTAAGATATAATAGAGAAAATAATTCAGTTCTGCCAAAATTAGCGTGGGATGATTTTACTCCAAGTAATGTTGAAACATCACCAGAATTTATTCAAAAATCTATAAAAAAAACCTTACAAAATTCTATAGATACAAATTGTGAAAAAGTATCTATTGCATTAAGTGGTGGAATAGATTCTGCACTAAATTTAGCATTATTACGTGACACTTTTCCTAATTTACAGATATCAGCAATATCACTAAAATTTACTGGTAGTGTTGACGAAACACCTCAGGCTGCGAAAATAGCTGAACATTTTGGTGCTGAGCATGAAATCATATATCTGGATAATTTTTTTATTGAATTACCACAAGCTATTAGTATCACAAAACAACCGTTTTGGGATCTACATTGGTATCATATAGTAAAAAAAGCAAAATCTCATAGTGATTATTTAGTATCAGGCGATGGTGGTGATGAATTATTTGGTGGGTATACTTTCAGATATCAAAAATTCCTTTCCTTGGTTAACCAGAATTCATCTCCCATTGAACGAGTTGAATCCTATTTGGAATGTCATGAAAGAGATTGGGTACAAGATCAAGCAGAATTGTTTGGAGAAAGGATAGATTTTTCATGGAACAAAACTCATGATAAACTTCTTCAGTACTTTGACAATTCACTTTCTTTGATTGAACAGATCTTTCTAGCTGATTATAATGGAAAATTATTATACAATTTCAATCCAGTAAATTCAGCACTTCATGAGCATTTTAGCATGAATTCAATTGTACCATTACTATCAGAAGAAATGATCACATATGCAACTCACTTAGGAACAAATCTCAAATATGACGAAAAAAACAATATTGGAAAAATCCCACTTAGAAAATTACTAGCAGGTTACATTGACGATGACCTATTGACACAAACAAAGCAGGGATTCTCCGTAAACACAATGAATCTATGGAAATCATATGGTTACAAATTATGTAAAATGTATCTAGATGAAGCTAGAATAGTAAATGATGGATGGATTAATGGATCATGGATTGAGAATCACCTTAAAAGCCAACTTGATGTAAAATATATCAATAAATTTTTAGGATTGTTATCATTTGAGATTTGGTATCGAATTTTTGTTACGTCCGAGATGGATTCTAAGACATTACTAGATGTGTAGAAAAATCTTAATTTCATAGATTGAAAGTTTCTTACAACTAATTTTTATTTCTCCTAATATGATTTTGAATTAGCATGAAAGAATCATTGGTAGAGTATCTAATATGTCCGATATGCAGTAAAAATCTTACATTAAAAATAAAGAAAAAAATTAGAGGGGAGATTAACGAAGGTGAATTAATCTGTCTGAGAAAACATACGTTTCCAGTCAAGGAAGGAATTCCTAACTTTGTTATAGATAAATCTAAAACTTTTGTAAAAACCGAAGACTCATTTTCTTCTAAATGGAAAAATTACAACAAAACATATCATAGCAAGAAATGGTTTGATGGTCAGAAAAAGTGGTTTTTAGAAAGATTTGGTTGGAAGACTAGATCTAATTTTAATAAATTTTTGAAAACACGAAGAAGAATCTTAGATGCAGGAACAGGTGTTGGAAATAGCGCAAAATTATTTTCATCTAATACAAAAGCAGATGTGTTTGCTATTGATGCAAGTGAAAGTGTAACCTTTGCATACAAAATGTATGGAAAGATAACCAACATTCACTTTTTACAAGCAGATATTCAGAAACTTCCATTTAAGAAGGGCTTCTTTGATTTTATTTGTTCAGATCAAGTATTACATCATACAAAAAACACTGAAAGATCATTCAAAATACTTACAAAACTTCTAGCAAAAAGAGGAATTATTTCAATTTATGTTTACAAAATTAAAGGACCAATGCGTGAATATGCAGATAATTTTATACGGAAACATACAGTAAAAATGACTGAAAAACAGTGCATTGAATTTTCTAAAGACATGGCCCTATTAGGAAAGAATCTGTCAAAAATTAAAAAAACAATTACTGTTACTAGAGATATCCCACTTCTTCAAATTAAAGCAGGAACTTATGATTTACAGAGATTCATCTATTGGAATTTTCTGAAATGTTGGTGGTCAAATGATGTTCCTTTTGAGCAAAGTGTTGCAACAAATTTTGATTGGTATTTCCCTGAATATGCGTATAGACATAATCCAAAAGAAGTAAAAAAATGGTTTAAAGAATCAAAATTACAAATTATTCATTTTAATGAAATTGAAAGTGGAATTAGTATTAATGGTAAAAAACCTTAGAACTATGCACTTTGTTGGATTGAATATGATCTAATGAAATTATTGAATACTAATAATAATAAACTAGGTTTGTAGGTAAAAAATATGAAAATACCATTTTTTGTTCAAGAATTTACCGATGAAATGGAGGAGGCTGTAATTCATGCATTAAGGAATGAATCATTTGTTAATGGTGAAAGTGTTTCACAGTTTGAAGAGGAGTTTGCAGAATATACTGGAACAAAGTATGCTGTATCAGTAAATTCTGGAAATAGTGCATTACAAATCTCACTAATGTCACTTGGAATATCAAATAATTCTAAAGTTGTAACACCTACTAATTCATTCATTGCTTCTGCAAATTGTATTAGAATGGTAAACGCCCATCCAATTTTATCAGATATAGATTTGAAAGATGGTGGGATTGATGTCAGTACTGTTACAGAAAACGTAGATGCTATAATCCCCGTCCACATATATGGGAATCCATGTAATTTTGATTCTGTAAAGGCATTTGCAGACGAACAAAATATTCCAATTATCGAGGATGCCTGTCAGGCACATGGGGCAATCTATAATGATAAAAAAGTTGGTAGTCTTTCTGATGTAGGCTGTTTCTCATTTTATCCAACTAAAAATATGACAGTGGGAGGAGATGGTGGAATGGCTACTACAAATAATGAAGATCTTGCTCAGAAAATAAGTTCAATTAGAGATAATGGAAGAAAGACAAAAAATGAATTTGATAAGTTAGGTTTTACAATGAGATTAAACACTGTGAATGCTGCTATAGGTAGAATTCAACTTAAACATCTGGATGAAAAAAACACACGCAGGAGAGAAATCGTCTCAATTTATAAAAAAAATCTAATTGAGGATTGTATTTTACCTGAAAATAATAATGGAAAATCTGTATATCATCAAATAGTAATTCGTCATGAGAAAAGAAATCAGATACGTGAAGAGTTAGCAAATAATGATATCGGTTCTGCAATATATTATGAAAAACCAATTCACTTACAACCAGTCTATGAAAAATATGGTTACAAATTACCTAACAGTGAAAAATTCTCTAAAGAGATAATATCATTACCATCATATCCACTACTTACTAATGAACAAGCTCTAATCATTTGTGAACACGTTAACAAAGTTATCACTAAAAATTAGTTTTCTTATAATTTATTTAATCTAATCCTTGCTTAGGCCGACCAGCTTTTTTCTTTTTTTTGGGCCGACCAACTTTTCGTTCTTTTCTAATCGTCCTAGTTTTTTCTTTGAAATCCATTCCTTTTTCAAAAAATTCCCAAATCAAAATTTTTACTAATTTTGAAATTTTTTGTTCCAGGTTCTGCTGATAGTGTGGACTGTTTAAAATTTCACCAATATTTGTCCCATCAATTTTAATATTTTTTTCTTCCAAAGCGTCCCCAACTAACTCCTTAGCTAAAGTTAGTCCTACATAGAATTTTACTCCTGAACGTATGATTTCATTAAAACT
>Ga0066836_10001044_pt1 | contig 14227 bp, 26 predicted proteins | sample ETNtaG_18_FD_71568 | JGI IMG/M metagenome (GOLD analysis project Ga0066836, IMG submission 71568) | Marine microbial and viral communities from oxygen minimum zone, Eastern Pacific Ocean - ETNP201302SV91 | ecosystem: Environmental > Aquatic > Marine > Oceanic | place: Pacific Ocean: Eastern...
TTAAACTCTCCTTCTTTTCGGTGGTCTACATCCATTATGGGGTATTGGAGTGACGTCTGTTATCTTAGTAATTTTAAATCCTTTAGAATTTAAGCCTCTTATTGCAGATTCTCTTCCAGAACCTGGACCCCTTACCTGTATTTCTAAACTTTCTAATCCTGCCATTCTTACTTTATCTCCAACAGCTTCTGCTGCCTTTTGAGCTGCAAAAGGGGTACTTTTCCTAGAACCTCTAAAGCCCTGAGCTCCAGAGCTCGATTGTGCAATTGCATTACCTTGCTTGTCAGTAATACTTATGAGCGTATTATTGAATGAAGCATGTATATGCGCTATTCCTTCGCTAACTCTTTTTTTACTTGGTTTTTTTGCTGCCATACTTTTACCTTCTTATAGGACGCTTTGGCCCTTTCCTTGTTCTTGCATTATTTTTTGTCTTTTGACCTCTCACAGGTAAATGCCTTCTGTGTCTAATACCTCGATTGGTTCCTAAATCTTGTAATCTCTTTATATTAGTTGCCACTTCCCTTCTTAGATCACCTTCCACTAAGAAATTACCTATCTCAGTTCTAATTAACTCCAATTGGTCTTCATTTAAATCTGAGATCTTTGTAGATGGGTCAATTCCTATCTTCTCGCAAATATTCTTTGCTTTTGTTTTTCCAATGCCATAGACATAAGTTAAAGAAACTTCTGCATGCTTATTGTCTGGAATATTTATACCTGCTACACGAGCCATTCTTTTCTCCTTTATCCCTGTCTTTGTTTATGTCTAGGTTCCGCTGAACAAATTACATAAAGCGTTCCTTTTCTCTTAACTATTTTGCAATTTCTGCAAATTTTTTTCACTGAAGCTCTTACTTTCATAATTTATCTTCCCCCTAACGGATTACTACCATAACCCTTTAGGTTTGCTTTCTTTAATAATGATTCATATTGATGAGACATTAAGTGTGATTGGACTTGGGCCATAAAATCCATGACAACGACAACTGCAATCAGCAAAGAGGTGCCTCCTAGATAAAATGGAACATTAGCTGAAACAATTAAGAATTGGGGCATTAAACAAACAAGAATCAGATAACCTGAACCCCATACAGTTAATCTTGTCATGACACCATCAATATATTCAGCTGTATTCTCGCCTGGTCTAATTCCAGGCATATAAGCTCCTGATCTTCTTAAATTCTCTGAGATTTCTTTAGGGTCAAATTGCAAAGCTGTATAAAAGAAACAAAAGAAAGCTATAAGAGCAGAAAAGAGTATTACATATAATGGCTGGCCAGGACCTAAGGCTAAAGCTATCTCTTGAAGCCATTCAAAACCTTCACCTTGCCCAAACCAGGTTGAAGCAGAAGCAGGAAATAGAAGCAAACTACTTGCAAATATCGCAGGAATAACACCGGCTTGGTTGATCTTCATAGGCAGGTAAGAAGCTTGACCTTGAACCATCTTTCTTCCTTGTTGTCTTTTGGCATAATTGACGGTAATTCTTCTTTGGCCTCGTTCTATCCATACTATAAAAGCTATTGCAGCAACAGCTACTAGAGCAATTGAAAGAAGCATAATTAGATTAATGTCACCTTGCCTTGCACCTTCAAAGGCCTGACCTACAGCTCTAGGAAGTCCAGCAACAATACTAGAAAAGATTATAATTGAGATGCCATTTCCTATACCTTTCTCTGTTACTAGTTCCCCTAACCACATAAGAAATACTGTTCCAGTCACTAATGAAGTGACAGCCACAATTTGAAACATAGGACCTGGGTCAAGAGCTAAGCCTTGATTCTGTAATCCCAGTGCAAGCCCACTGGCTTGTATTAAAGCTAAAAGTACTGTTCCATAACGAACATATGAAGTCCTTAATCTTCTTCCTTCCTCGCCCTCTTCTCTGAATCTCTTCTTTAATGAGGGGGTTGTGCCTTCGACAAGGCTCATGATGATGGAAGCAGTAATATACGGCATAATATTTAAAGCCATAATACTCATTCTTTCTAAGGCACCTCCTGAAAACATATTAAATAGGTCAAGTAGTGTTCCTTGATTCTGCTGGAATATGTTAGCTAGCTTGTCAGGATCTATTCCTGGAATAGGTATATGAGTTCCAATTCTATAAATAATGACAGCCATGAGAACAAATCTAAGCCTCCTCCATAATTCGGAAAGACCTTTGTTTTTACCTAAAGCTGATGGATTAACTGCCATAATTACTCTTCTATTGAACCTCCAGCTTCTTCAATTGCTTTCTTAACCGAAAGAGAAGTATTAATACCTCTAAGATTCATCTTCGAACATTCATCGGTATCAAGAAACACTTTAACCTTTTTAGTAGAATTCTTAATCAAATCAGCATTCACCAAAGACTCTATATTGACTTCAGTAATTCCTGATCTAACTAATGTACTCAATCTAAGTTGTTCAGTGTTATTATTAATTCTTGAGCTAAACCCATATTTAGGAACTCTTTTTTGAAGGGGCATTTGCCCACCCTCAAAACCTACTCTTACTCTGCCTCCAGATCTTGATTTAAGTCCTTTATGTCCTTTACCACTAGTTTTACCTGAACCACTACCAGGACCTCTACCAATTCTTTTACTAGTCTTAATTCTTTTTGAGTTCGGTTTTAGTTCATTCAATTTCATTTTTAGTTATCCGATTAATTAACTTCTAATAAATGTATGGCTTTATTTATCATGCCCCTGTTTTCTGGAGTATCTTTTACAGAAACTTCTTGTCCTAATTTAAACAACCCTAAACCTCTAACGCTATGTCTTTGGTAATCTTTCGATCCAATCAAGCTCTTTTTTAGCTTTATAGTTAATAATTTTTCAGCCATTTTTATCCTCTACCAAGTCTTTTAGCTACTCGAGCAGGAGACTCCATATCTCTCAAAGCTTTTAAAGTAGCCCTCACTACATTAACCGGAGTAGTTGATCCATAACACTTAGCCAAAACATCTTTTACTCCAGCGAGTTCAAGCACGGCTCTCATTGCGCCTCCTGCGATAATTCCCGTTCCTGGCGCTGCTGGTTTCATAAAAATTACTGAGGCTCCATATTTAGTTTTAATTGGATAAAAAATTGTATTTCCCTTTAGTTCGATATCGAACATATTCCTTCTTGCATGATCTAAGGCTTTCTGAATTGCTATAGGGACTTCTCTAGCTTTGCCTCTTCCAAAACCAATTCTTCCATTTCCATCTCCAACTACAGTTACAGCTGTAAATCCAAATATCCTTCCACCTTTCACTACTTTAGCTACTCTATTAACTTGGACTAGCTTTTCTTCCAAGACTTCTGAGCCTAAAGTGTCTGTTGCCATATTCATACTCATAATTTTTCCTAAAATGAAAGACCTGCTTCTCTAGCAGCTTCAGCAAGAGCCTTAACTCGGCCATGATATTTATAACCAGATCTATCAAAAGAAACTTTATCTATTCCTTTTTCTAGAGCTCTTTCTGCAATGACCTTACCTATTCGTGATGCAGCTTCCATATTCCCATTATTACTTGATTTAAGATCTGATTCAGAAGTTGAAGCTGAAACAAGAACTTCAGAACCTTTACTAGTTATAATTTGTGCATAGATGTGAGAATTAGATCTGAATACTGTTAATCTGTTATTCTCAGTTGATGCTATCTTAGATCTAGTCTTTAGAGCTCTTTTCTGTCTTTTAACGCTTTTTGTTAACATATCTATGCTTTCTTAGATTCTTTTCTAATAATTCTTTCATCTGAATACTTGACCCCTTTCCCTTTATAGGGCTCAGGAGGTCTATAATCTCTTATTTCAGCTGCCACTTGACCTACTAACTGCTTATCCATTGATTTTAAGATTATTTCTGTATTGCTTGGTAAATCAGCTGTAACACCTTCAGGCAAATCATGCTTTATAGGATGTGAAAAACCTAAACTTAAGTTGATAGCATTGCCTTCCAGAGTAGCTCTATATCCCACCCCATTAATTTCAAGCTTCTTCTCAAATCCAACCTCAACCCCTTGAATCATATTAGAAGCTAAAGCTCTCATTGTTCCGGTTATAGCTAAAGACTCTTTAGTTTCTTTATTAGGAATAAAACTAATTGAATTATCTTCTTGTTTAATATCTACATCTTCATGAACATGTAAAGACATCTCTCCTAACTTCCCAGAGAAAACTAAATTCTTGTCTTTATTCGCTAGAGAAATACCTTCTGGTATTTCAACTGGTTTTAATGATGTTCTTGCCATAATTTATTCTCTAAAAAACTGAACAGATTAGCTCCCCACCAAGCCCAGCCTCCTTGGCCTCTTTATCAGTCATTAATCCTTTATTTGTTGATACAACAGCTATGCCCAAACCACCATTAATTTCAGGCAATTCTTTCTTATTTGAATACTGCCTCAAGCCTGGTTTACTTATTCTTTTAAGCTCTTTAATTACAGGAGCTCCTTCAAAATACTTTAATTTAATCTCTATTTGTGGTTTGTCGTCAGCAGAAACATTAAATGAATCCACATAACCTTTATCTTTCAAAAGAGAAACAAGACTAATTTTCTTATTAGAGCTAGGGACAACAACACTAGCTTTTCCGCGTGCTTGTGCGTTGTTTATTCTAGAAAATAAATCTGCTATTGGGTCTTGCATGCTCATAATTAATCCTTACCAACTCGATTTAACTAAGCCAGGTATGTCGCCTTTCATAGCTAATTCTCTTAATTTATTCCTACCTAATCCAAATTTCCTATAAACAGCATGAGGTCTCCCAGTAATAGCACACCTTCTTTGCATCCTTACAGGATTTGCATCCCTAGGAAGTTTTTGCAGTTTAACCTGAGCTAATTCTTTTTCTTCATCAGAAAACTTAGGACTTCTGATGATCTCTTTTAGTTCAGCTCTTTTTCTAGCAAAACGAAGAACTGTCTTTCTTCTTCTTTCTTCTCTTGCTTTCATTGATGCCTTTGCCATATATTATTCCTTAACTTTTAAAAGGGAATTTCATTGCCCTTAGTAATACTTCGCCAGACTTATCGTCTTCAGCAGAAGTTGTGATACAAATATCTAGACCTCTTATTTTATCTACTTTGTCATAATCAATTTCTGGAAAAATAATATGCTCTTTAATCCCTAAAGAATAATTCCCTCTTCCATCAAAAGATTTAATTTCAAGGCCTCTAAAATCACGCTCTCTAGGTATTGCTACACCTAGTAGTCTTTGTAAAAATTCATACATTCTGTCCCCTCGTAAGGTAACTTTGCATCCTATAGGCATTCCATCTCTTATTTTAAAATTAGCAACTGATTTCCTGGCTTTTGTAATTAACGGTTTCTGTCCCGCAATAAGCGTCATATCTTCCACTGCTCTTTCAAGTAGTTTTTTATCATTCATAGCTTCGCCAACACCCATATTCAACGTAACTTTAGTTACTTTAGGTACAGCCATTACCGAACTTAAGTTCAAAGATTTCTTTAATTCTGGAACCACTGAACTTTTATAGTGCTCTTTCAAAGGTAACATTATTTAATCTCCTTTCCTGAAGACCTAAAGACTCTAACCTTGGTTCCATCTTCTAAAGATTTAATGCTAACCTTGTCCGCCTTGTTTGTTCCGGAGTTATATATTGAAATGTTAGACATATCTATTGAGGCCTCCTTCTCTACAACCCCGCCAGCTATTCCAGCATTAGGATTAGGTTTAGTATGTCTTTTGACTATCTGAACACCAGAAACATAACATCTACCATTTGAAAGGATTTTGGTAACTGAACCTTGCTTACCTTTATCTTTTCCAGCAGTAACTATCACTTGATCTCCGGTTCTTATTTTATTCATAACTAAAGAACCTCCGGAGCTAAAGAAACAATTCGCATAAAATCTTCATTTCTTAATTCTCTTGAAACTGGCCCAAAAACTCTTGTACCTATAGGTTGTTTCTGTGCATTTATCAAAACAGCTGCATTATCATCGAATCTGATAGCCGATCCATCAGGTCTCCTTAATTTATTTTTAGTTCTAACTATGACAGCGTCAACGACTTCACCTTTTTTTACCCTTCCAGTTGGTATAGCTTCTTTTATAGTTACTTTAATAACGTCACCAACCCTAGCAAATCGTTTTCTTGAGCCGCCAAGGACTCTGATGCACATAAGTTTTCTTGCACCGCTATTATCTGCAACTTCTAAATAACTTTGTTCTTGTATCATTTTCTTTAATCTACTATATTTCTTGTACCTTCTTCTCTACCTTTAACAGCTTCCAAGATTTTGTTTTCGATATAGGTCTGCACTCTTCAATTGTGACTAAATCTCCTTCAGAACATGCGTTATCTTGGTCATGCGCTTGAAGTTTAGAAGACCTCCTAAGTATTTTTTTATACAGCGGGTGTTTAACTTTTCTTTCAACTATCACAGTAATGGTTTTATCTCTTTTTGAGCTAATGACCAGGCCTGTTTCAGTTCTTGTATTAATTTCAGTCATCTTTTTTTACTTCTTTCTTGGCTTCATTATTTAATGTTTTTAATTGTGCTATAGACTTCCTTATTTCTCTTATTTTATGAGTCTCTTTCAGCTGTCCACTAGAGTGTTCAACTCTTAAGTCCATTAGTTCTTTTCTCAACTTTCCTTCTTCATCATCAGTATTTGTTGATTTATTCCTTAACCTACTTAAAAAGCTTTCCTTTGCCATTAGATTCTCCTTATGAAGGTTGTCGAAATAGGCATTTTTGCTGAAGCCAATGCAAAAGCTTCTTTAGCTAGCTCTTCATCTACTCCTTCCATCTCATATAATACTTTTCCAGGTTTAATAGGGCAGACCCAGTATTCTACATTTCCTTTCCCTTTTCCTTGTCTTACCTCTAAAGGTTTCTTAGTAATAGGCTTATCAGGAAAAACTCTTATCCAGATCTTAGCTCCTCTTTTTACATGTCTAGTCATTGCTCTCCTAGCAGCCTCAATCTGTCTTGAGGTTAATTGACCTCTCTCTGTTGCCTTAAGGCCAAAAGTTCCAAAACTTAGAGTAGCTCCTCTTTGAGCATTCCCAGTATTTCTACCCTTTTGCTGCTTTCTATATTTTGTTCTTTTAGGTTGAAACATTTTTTACACCTTATTCTGAATCATTACTTTTCTTGTCGAGCACTTCACCTCTAAACACCCAAGCCTTAACGCCTATTACGCCATAGGTTGTATTGGCTTCTGCTAAACCATAATCAACATCTGCCCTTAGAGTGTGCAAGGGAACTCTTCCTTCTTTTTGAATCTCAGCTCTAGCGATTTCGGCCCCACCTAATCTACCAGCAACTCTAATTTTTACTCCTTCTGCTCCTTGTCTCATTGCATTTTGAACAGCTCTCTTCATGGCTCTTCTAAACATAACCCTTCTTTCTAGTTGTTGAGCAACACTTTCCGCTAATAACTTCGCATCTAGATCTGGTTTCCTAATTTCTTGTATACTCAATGTAACAGGAATCCCCATCCTTCGAGTTATGTCCTCCCTCATTTTATCAATATCTTCTCCTTTCTTACCTATAACAATCCCTGGTCTAGCTGTATGTATTAAAACTCTCGCGTTATCAGCAGTACGTTCTATATCAATCCTACTTACTGAAGCATGTGAAAGTTTCTTTTCTAGATGCTCTCTTACCTCTATATCCTTTAATAAATTCTTAGTATATTGTGATTTTTCAGCGTACCAATTAGAGGTATGCTGAGTAGTAATGCCTAACCTAAAACCTATTGGATGAACTTTTTGTCCCATTATTTAACCTTTTCCTCTAAAGTTAACGCAATATTGCAACTTCTCTTAAAATATCTATCTGCTCTTCCTCTCGCTCTCGCTCTTATGCGTTTCATAGTAAAACTTTCATCAACTGAAATTTTTGAAACAAATAAAGAATCTATATCCAAGCCTTGATTATGTTCGGCATTGGCCATTGCAGATTCTAAAATCTTTTTAATAATAAGAGCAGATTTCTGAGGTGCGAAAGTTAAGATACCAATAGCATCTTCTACCATCTTTCCTCTTATCTGGTTGGCAACTAATCTAGCTTTTTGGCTAGAAACTCTTGCACTCCTTAATTTAGCTACTGACTGATTCATATTATTAGTTTCTGTCTCCAGAATGCATCCTAAAAGTACGAGTTAAGACAAATTCCCCTAATTTATGGCCGACCATATCTTCTTGGATGAAAATAGGCACATGCTGTCTTCCGTTATGGACGGCAATATTTAGTCCTACCATATCAGGTGTAATCATTGATCTTCTAGACCAAGTCTTTATTGGTTTCTTATCATTTGTAGATATTGCTTTTTCTACTTTTTTAAGTAAATGTAAATCAACAAATGGTCCTTTTTTTAATGATCTTGGCATAACTTTCTTAATTCCTTCTTCTTACAATCATACGATCGCTACTTTTTGTCTTTTTACGAGTTTTGTAACCCTTTGTAGGAACACCCCAAGGAGTTACAGGATGTCTTCCTCCGGATGTTTTTCCTTCACCTCCCCCATGGGGGTGGTCTACTGGATTCATTGCAACACCTCTTACACTAGGTCTAATTCCCATCCATCTTTTAGCTCCAGCTTTCCCTATAGACCTCAAAGAATGATCTGGATTCGAAACGCTACCTATGGTTGCTCTACAGTCTGATAACACCCTTCTTACCTCACCGCTTCTTAATCTTAAGGTTGCATATCTTCCTTCAATTGCCAATATTTGAGCAGATGTTCCGGCACTTCTGGACATTTGAGCACCCTTGCCAGGAAATAGCTCAATACAATGAACTACTGTGCCTAATGGCATATTTTTTAAGCTCATAGAATTACCAGTTTTAATAGGGGATTCTTCGCCAGAAATAATCTTATCTCCAGCTGATAGTCCTTCAGGAGAAATTATGTATTTCCTTTCTCCATCAGCATACAAGACAAGAGCTATATTAGCTGACCTGTTAGGGTCATATTCTATAGTTTCTACTTTTGCAGGAATTCCATCTTTAGTTCTTTTGAAATCAATAAGTCTGTAGTGTTTTTTATGACCTCCACCTCTATGTCTAGAAGTTATTCTTCCTTGATTATTTCTACCCGACTTTTGTTTCTTTGGCTCGAGAAGTGCTGCATGAGGATCACCTTTAGAAAGGTCATCTCTAGATACCCAAGACCTAAATCTACGTCCAGGAGATGTAGGTTTTGATTTTTTTATTTGAGTTGCCATTATTCTATACCTACTTCTATGGACTGACCTTCTGCAAGCCTCACATAAGCTTTTTTCCAATCTTGTCTCTTCTTAATTCTATATCTAGAACGCTTATTCTTACCTTTAACTTTTACCACATTTACATTCTCAACATTAACTGAAAAATAACCTTCAACTGCTTTCTTAATCTGTAACTTTGTTGCATTTACATCAACCTTAAATGCGTACTGATTTGCATCACCCATCAAAGAAGAAACTTTTTCCGTTAAGTAGGGAGCCTTTATTACTGAGTAGAGTTCTGTTTTCATTTTGATAAAACCTCAGTTAATACACTTATTGTTTCCGAAGTTACAACTACGTTATCAGCATTTATAAGGAGAGATGGGTTGATAGAACCAATAGTCAGAACATCACACTCTTTAAGGTTTTTTGAAGCTTTATTTAGTTGTTCGTTTTCTTTATTAAGAATCACCAAGGCTTTGGCAACACCTAGATCTGATAGTATTTTTTTTACTTGTGATGATTTTGCAGGCTCATCGATCTTTATTTCATTAAGTGCTATTATTTTATTTTCTTCCGCTAACTTAGACCAAATAGAACGCATAGCTGACCTATACATTTTTTTATTAATTTTCTTAGAATTTATCTTTTTAAATTCTTTCGCAAAAGTAACACCTCCTCCTCTCCAAATAGGAGAACGAATGGTTCCAGCTCTTGCTCTACCTGTTCCTTTCTGCTTCCAAGGCTTTCTGCCTCCTCCTCTTACAGCTGATCTATTCTTCTGGCCCTTAGTATTTTGGTGTCCATTAGATGTATAGGTAGTAACAAGCTGATGCACTAAATCAGAATTAAATGTTTGTCCAAATATAGACTCAGGGAGGGAAACATTTGAATCTCCAGAACCATTTTGATTTAAAACTTTAATTTCCATCGTTACTTTACAGCAGGTTTTACTATTACGTTTGAACCTGTTGGTCCTGGAATAGGTCCTTTTATCAGTAGTAAGTTATTATTTGTATCTATCGAAGCTATTTTTAAATTTTGAACTGTTTTTCTTTCATCTCCCATGTGGCCTGACATCTTTTTTCCTTTCCACACTTTTCCAGGTGTTTGACACTGTCCAATCGAGCCTGGGGCTCTATGTGAAATTGAATTACCGTGGGTAGCATCTTGCATTTTAAAATTCCATCTTTTAACTGTTCCTGCAAAGCCTTTTCCTTTAGATTTTCCTTGAACATCTATTGTTTGGCCCTCTTCGAATTGATCTAAAAATAATTGACCTCCAACTTCAAGCTCATTTAAATCTTCGGGATTAACTTTAAATTCCCATAATCCTTCTCCAGGATTCAATCCATTTTTCTTGTAATGAGCTGATAGAGGTTTGTTTACAAGTTTTTCTTTCTTTTCTCCCGTAGTTACTTGAACGGAAGAATAGCCATCAACTTCCAAAGATTTAATTTGAGTAATTGTATTTGGACTTACACTTACAACACTAACTGCAAATGCCTCTCCTTCAGGAGTGAACAGTCTTGTCATTCCTTGTTTTTTACCTACTAATCCGATTGTCATAACTATTTATTCTCATCAAGGCTAATTTGTACTACCACACCCGCTGATAATTCAAGTTTTGTTAGGGCATCTAAAGTTTTTTCTGAAGGTTCTATGATATCTAAAGTTCTTTTGTGGGTTCTAATTTCGTATTGGTCTCTGGCGTCTTTGTCTTTGTGGGGGGAAATGAGAATGGTCGTTTTGTGTTTCTTAACTGGCATAGGAATAGGTCCTTTGACCTTCGCACCAGTACGTTTGACGGTCTCCACTATTTCCCTAGCGGAACGGTCAATAAGCTTATGGTCAAAGGCTTTAAGCCTTATTCTAATACTTTGATCTTGCATATATATTCTAATTATTTCTTTAAATAAATAGCGTAAAAAAAACCCACCTACAAAGTAGGCTGGTCTATTAATAAAAAACCGCCTTATACTATTTAAAACTCTAGATTAAGGCCCCTAAAACAAAACGAGCCGCAATTCTAATTTTGTGACCTTCATGTGTCAACAAAAAAGTGTAAAAAAACCTTTAATAAAAGGGGTTCCAAAGAAATTCTAAGTTCAGAGATTAGTCGTTTTTATTAATAATCACTTCCGCAACATTAGAAGGCACTTCTGCATACTTTAAAGGTTCCATTGTAAATGTTGCTCTGCCTTGAGAAGAAGATCTAAGATCAGTTGCATACCCGAACATTTCTGCTAAGGGAACTTCACCAGAAACGATTTTTCCAGAAGGTCCATCTTCCATACCATGAATTATTCCTCTACGCCTATTAAGGTCTCCTACCACATCACCCATATATTCTTCTGGAGTTACCACTTCTAAACTCATGACAGGTTCAAGAATTACAGGATCTGCTTTCTGAGCGCCCTCTTTAAGAGCTGTTGAGCCTGCAACCTTAAATGCCACCTCACTAGAATCAACATCATGGAAAGAACCGTCATATAAAGAAACTTTAACATTAACAAGAGGATAGCCAGCTATTACACCAGCTTCCATTTGTTCTCTGCAACCCTTGTCTACAGCAGGTATAAACTCTCTAGGGATAGCACCTCCTACTATTTCATTTACAAATTCGTAAGTCTCATCACTATCTTCATCATTTACAAGAGGTTCTATTCTTATATATACATGCCCGTATTGACCTCTTCCTCCTGATTGTCGTACAAACTTAGATTCTTGTTCGACTTGTTTTCTAATAGTTTCTCTATAAGCTACCTGAGGTTTTCCCATATTAGCTTCAACGTTAAACTCTCTTCTCATCCTGTCCACTAAAACGTCAAGGTGAAGTTCTCCCATGCCTGAAATAATAGTTTGTCCAGATTCTTCATCAGTTCGTAATTTGAAAGAAGGGTCCTCTTGAGCAAGTCTTCCTAATGCTATCCCCATTTTCTCTTGATCTTCTTTTGTCTTGGGTTCTACGGCAACTGAAATAACTGGTTCGGGGAAGTTCATTTGTTCTAAAGTTATCTTATTCTTTTCATCACACAAAGTTTCACCTGTTATGGCATCCTTTAAACCTATTACTGCGCAAATGTCTCCTGCCCTTGCCTCTGAAATCTCTTCTCTTTTATTGGAATGCATTTGGAGCATTCTTCCTACTCTTTCTTTTTTACCTTTTATAGGCAAGAAAACTGAATCACCTGTATTTAAAGTTCCTGAATAAACTCTTACGAAAGTCAAGGAACCAACAAAAGGATCTGTAGCAATCTTAAATGCTATTCCTGCAAAAGGTGCGTCGTCGTCTGATTCTCTTGAGCCTTCCTCTTCATTTTCAAGGATACCAGTTACAGCTTTTACTTCATTAGGGGCAGGAAGATAATCTATAACAGCATCTAACATTGTTTGTACGCCTTTATTTTTAAAAGCAGATCCACATAGACAAGGAACTATTTCATTATTTAAAGTTCTCTCTCTTAAACCTTTTATTATGTCTTCTTCAGATAAATCTCCTTCTTCAAGATATTTATCCATAATTTCTTCGTTAGACTCAGCAGCTGACTCAACCATTTTCTCGCGCCATTCACTAGCTAGATTCTGCATGTCTTCAGGGATTTCTTTTAATTCAAATGTTGTTCCCATATCATCTCCATCCCAATAAATGGCTTTCATTTTTATAAGATCAACAACTCCCTTAAAATCATCCTCAGCACCAATAGCTAATTGAATGGGAATAGGACTTGCACCTAGTCTTTCCTTTATTTGATCGACAACTCTGAGAAAATCAGCACCTGCCCTGTCCATTTTATTTATGAAGGCAATCCTAGGTACTTCATATCTATTTGCCTGCCTCCAAACAGTTTCAGATTGCGGTTCAACTCCCGAACTACCGCAAAAAACTACAACAGCTCCGTCCAATACTCTCAAAGATCTTTCTACTTCAATAGTAAAATCTACGTGACCTGGGGTATCAATTATATTAAATCTATGTTGCTTATATTGTTTTGAAGTGCCTTCCCAAAAACAAGTAGTTGCAGCAGATGTAATCGTAATTCCTCTTTCTTGTTCTTGCTCCATCCAATCCATAACTGCAGCCCCATCATGAACTTCTCCAATTTTATGCGAAATTCCAGTGTAGAAAAGAACTCGCTCAGTTGTTGTAGTTTTTCCAGCGTCAACATGAGCACAAATACCAATATTTCTATACAGTTCTAACGGTGTAGTTCTGGCCATATTCTGTTTATGTAATTAATTATTAAAATCTAAAATGAGAAAAGGCTCTATTAGCTTCTGCCATTCTATGAGTGTCTTCCTTCTTCTTGACCGCCTCTCCCTTTCCTTCACATGCTTCGAGTAGTTCATTTGCCAACCTAAGTGTCATATTCTTTTCTGATCTAGACTTAGCATAAGTTGCAATCCACCTCATTGCTAAAGCGCTTCTTCTTGCAGGCCTAACTTCCATAGGAATTTGATAGGTAGCTCCTCCAACTCTTCTTGCCTTTACTTCTACCATTGGACCAACTTCTTCTAAGGCTTTTTCAAAAACTTCTATTGGTTCTTTATCGGATTTCTTAGAAATCTCATCAAATGCACCATAAATAATCTTTTCAGCAACTGATTTTTTGCCATTCGTCATTATCTGATTCATAAATTTGGCTACCTTAAGGTTACCAAATTTAGGATCAGGTAATATTTTTCTTTTTGGTGCAGCTTTCCTTCTTGACATAATTATTTAGGTTTTTTTGCGCCGTATTTAGAACGCCTTTGTTTCCTATCATCTACGCCTGAGGTGTCTAGTGTTCCTCTCACAGTGTGATATCTAACTCCTGGTAAATCTTTTACTCTTCCACCTCTTATTAAAACCACAGAGTGCTCTTGTAAATTATGCCCTTCACCACCTATATAAGAAATGACTTCAAAACCAGATGTAAGCCTTACCTTGCATACTTTTCGTAATGCAGAATTAGGTTTTTTTGGAGTTGTAGTGTAAACCCGAGTACAAACACCTCTTCTTTGAGGAGACCCTTTTAAAGCAGGTACGTCTGTCTTCATGACCTTTCTTTTTCTAGGTTTTCTTAC
>Ga0066836_10001047_pt1 | contig 14205 bp, 9 predicted proteins | sample ETNtaG_18_FD_71568 | JGI IMG/M metagenome (GOLD analysis project Ga0066836, IMG submission 71568) | Marine microbial and viral communities from oxygen minimum zone, Eastern Pacific Ocean - ETNP201302SV91 | ecosystem: Environmental > Aquatic > Marine > Oceanic | place: Pacific Ocean: Eastern...
GCTTGTCTGCTTCTATTATATTTAATAGTCAATTTATCAACTAAGTCACCCGCATTTCTTGTGGCGCTATCCATTGCCGTCATTCTTGAGCCTTGCTCACTTGCGGCATTTTCTAAAAAAGCTTTGAAAATTTGAGTTGATATGTTGCGAGGAAGTAAATCATTCAATATTTCATCTTCTTCTGGCTCGAACTCATAAAAACTTTCGGATTTTTTTTCTTCAACCTTTGCTGGACTTTCAATTGGTATAATTTGTTGAGCTTGAGGAATTTGAGTTATAATATTTTTAAATTGATTATAAAATATAGCACAAACATCAAACTGGGAATCGTTGAATAGCTTAATTATTTTCTCAGCAACATCTTCCGCTTCTTTATATGTCAGCTTTTTAAAATTTTTATAGTTTATTTTCTCTATTATGTATTGACCATATGATCTTTTTAATTGGTCATAACCTTTTGACCCGACTGTAAAAATTTTAAGCGTTTTTCCTTCTTTTAAAATATTCTCAAAATAGCTTTTAGCTTTTCTACATATATTGGTATTAAATCCCCCGCAAAGACCTCGATCGGCAGTAATAACAACGCACAGATGTACACTAGTTTTTCCAGTTCCAACCAAAAACTTGGAGGCGCTATCTTTGTCAGTAATAGCATTGCTTAAATTTAAAATTATATTATTCATCTTCTCAGAGAATGGTCTACCTTTCTCGGCATTTTCTTGTGCTTTTCTCAATTTCGCAGATGCTACCATTTTCATAGCTTTTGTTATTTTTTGTGTTGATTTAACACTTGAAATTCTTTTTTTTAAATCGTCTAAACTTGGCATAAATCTTATTTGTTAGTTTTTTTAAATTCTTCTATGGCTAACTTTAGTTTTTTCTCGGTTTCTTCGTCTAATTTTCCAGTACTATTTATTGTATCTATTATTTCTGGATTCGATGATTTAATTAACTCATAAACATTTTTTTCAAAATCTTTAATTTTAGATAACTCAACATCATCTAAAAAACCTTTTACACCAGAAAAAACAGCTATCACTTGCTCTCCAACTGTCATAGGAGAATATTGATTTTGTTTTAATAACTCAGTTAGTTTTGATCCTCTATTTAAAAGTTTTTGTGTCGCTGCATCAAGATCCGAACCAAATTGCGCAAAAGCGGCCATTTCCCTATATTGAGCCAATTCTAATTTTATTGAACCCGCGACCTTTTTCATAGCTTTTGTTTGAGCTGCCGAACCAACCCTTGAAACTGATAGGCCAACGTTAACAGCTGGTCGTATTCCCTGATTAAATAGTTCGGTTTCCAAAAAAATCTGACCATCGGTTATTGAAATAACATTTGTAGGTATGAAAGCTGAAACATCTCCGGCTTGCGTTTCTATTATTGGCAATGCTGTTAGGGAGCCACCTCCATTTTTGTCGCTCAATTTAGCTGCTCTCTCTAATAATCTGCTATGTAAATAAAAAACATCTCCGGGATAAGCCTCTCTTCCTGGAGGTCTTCTTAATAAAAGTGACATTTGTCTATAGGCAACGGCTTGTTTAGATAAATCATCATAAATAATTAAAGCGTGCATACCATTATCTCTAAAGTATTCGCCTAAAGTACATCCTGTGTATGGAGCCAAAAATTGTAATGGTGCAGCATCAGATGCTGTAGCTGCAACAACAGTTGTATACTCCATTGCTCCCGCATCCTCTAGAGTTTTAACAATTTGAGCTACCGAAGATCTTTTCTGACCAATCGCAACGTATATACAATATAATTTATCTTTTTCATTATTGGATTTATTTATCTCTTTTTGATTAATAATTGTATCAATAGCAACCGCTGTTTTGCCAGTTTGTCTATCTCCAATAATTAATTCTCTCTGACCTCTGCCAATTGGAATTAAACTATCAATTGCCTTTAAACCTGTTTGCATAGGTTCCCCAACAGATTGGCGAGGTATTATTCCGGGTGCTTTAACTTCAACTCTCTGTCTTTTTAAATTTTTATTTAATGGTCCTTTTCCATCAATAGGATTTCCTAAACCATCAACCACCCTACCTAAAATCTCTTTTCCAACCGGAACATCAACAATTGATCCCGTTCTTTTTACGGTATCTCCCTCTTTAATATTTTTATCTTCTCCAAATATTACAACTCCGACATTGTCACTCTCAAGATTAAGCGCCATTCCTTTTGAACCATCTTTAAATTCAACCATTTCTCCGGCCTGAACATTGTCCAGCCCATATATTCTTGCAATACCATCTCCAACAGAAAGCACTTGACCAACTTCAGTTATCTCGGCTTTGTCACCAAAACTTTTAATTTGCTCCTTTATTATTTTTGTTATTTCTGAAGGATTTATTTCCATAATTTCTAACTCCCCATAGTCTCTTTAAGTCTTCTGAGTTTTCCTTTTAAAGAAGTATCTACCATGACACTTCCTATCTGAACTATTAATCCTCCAAGAAGCGAAGGGTCATACTTATATTTAAATATCATTTTTGATTTCAAACTTGTTGCAAGATCTTTTTTAAAATCATCTAATTCCTTACCGGAAAGCTCTTTAGAAGAAATTAGATTTGCTTTTATTTCTCCTTTTTTATTTATCTTCAAATTCTCAAAACTATCTAAAATTTTTTCAATGAAAAATAACCTTCTCTTGTTTGTAATAAGTTCTATGAAATTTTGAAAAAGTTTAGAAAAATCAGAAATTTGAAGAATTTTTTTTATACTTGTTACTTGTTCTTTTTTCCCAATTAATGGATTTTTAACTAAAAAATTTACATCATTATTATTTTTTATAAGCTTTCTAAATTCTTCAGTTTCTTTTTCGATTCTATCCAATTGCGATTGCTCTTGGGCTAACTCAAATAGAGCTAAAGCATATCTGTCGGAAGCGGAGATAGAAAATTTTTGATTAGAGCTCAATTTGTTCCTATTTCAATTAAGTGAATATTGCAAATTTGATTTCGTATCATAACCCAGTAATCTCTTCAAGTGCGTCCAAATGTAAAAATTAATTATTTTTTTACTATTAATTGAAATTTAATGGATCAACATCAACCGCAAGTTTTATTCTTGATGGAATTTTTAACTTTTTGAGCATCAACCATATAGATTTTTGCGCAAGTCTATTTTTAGCACATCTAACAAGCAATCTAGATCTGAACTTATTTTTAATTTTAAATATAGGTGCATTAACAGGTCCTAATATTTCTATATTTTTAACTTTTGATATTGTTCTTTTTAATAATAGACAAAAATTATTGGATTCTTGCTGTTTTGAAGAAGAAACAATTAGAGATATAAATCTACAAAAAGGAGGTAAATTTTTTTCTCTTCTTATAATTATTTCTTCTTCTAAAAATTTATGAGGATCGTTCTCTGATATAGTTTTTAAAATATGGTCATCAAATTCGAAAGTTTGAAAAAAAATACTTGCTTCAGCACCTTCTCTGCCCGCTCTTCCGACAAGTTGATGATACAATTGAACATTTTTTTCTGAATTACGTAAATCAAAACCATGTGAATTTAGATCTGGATCTACTACAACTATACAATTCAGTTTAGGAAAATGAAAACCTTTGGATATAAGTTGAGTCCCAACCAAAATATCAACTTCTCTATTTTCTATTTTTGATGCAAATTGACTATTTTTGTCTTTATTTTTTAAAGTATCACTTGAAAATATTTCTATATTTTTATTTGGAAAAATTTCTTTTATTTCTTCGTATATTCTTTCAACTCCAGGACCGCAAAATACATAATTATTTTTTTGATCCATAATATTTATATTTTTTTTGAAACCACAATAGTGACATAAAGCATTTCCAGATATTTTATGAAAATTTAAGTTGACCGAGCATCGTGGACAAATAAATACTTTGTTTAGCTTGAGATCAAATATGGAGGGAGAAAAACCTCTTCTATTTAAAAAAAAAAGAACTTGATCTTTTTTATCTAAAAATTTTTTTACTTCATTTATAACGTAAGGTGAGATCCATTTATTTTTATTAGGTCGCTCCTTTTTCAAATCAACAATATGAAATTTTGGAAATGAAGCGTCTTTGTATCTTTTTTTAATTCTAGTAATTTTATATTTTTTATTTTTTATATTATTGTAAGTCTCTACTGATGGAATAGATGTAACAAGATGAATTGGAATATCTTCAGTAGATGCCCTTAGGACAGCCATGTCTCTTGCATGATATGAAATTCCTTCGTTTTGTTTATAAGAGCCATCATGTTCTTCGTCTACTACAATTAGTCCTAATTTAAAAAAAGGCAAAAATAGAGCAGATCTAGCGCCGATTAATATTTTTATTTTATTATTCATTATTCCGCTTAATAAAATTTTTTTATTTTTTGCAGTTATTTTTGAGTGCCAAATAGCAGCCTCTGATTTAAAATATTCTTCAAATCTTGATTTGAATTGGCTAGTTAAAGCAATCTCCGGAAGTAGTATTAATGTTTGTTCATTTTTTTTTAAAATGTCTTTTATTCTTTCAAAATAAACAATTGTTTTGCCAGAGCCTGTTACTCCTTGTAACACGGTCACATTGTGATTTGATTTATTTTTTTTTAGTTCCAAAAGACTTTTTTTTTGCTCATTATTGAGAAAAAAAAAATTTAATTTTTTTGGTATTTTGTACTTAGAAAATAAATTATCATCGATATTTTTAATCCCAAGATGATTTGTAATGCAAAGCTTTAGTGTTAATCCTAAAGGAACCATGTTATATTTTGAAAACCAATCTATAAAATTTATTAAATTTTTACTAATCGACGGTAAATTAATTTTTTTTTCTATTTTTTTTATTTTAAATTTTTTTTCTGTTGTTTCTTTTGTATGCCAAACTATTCCAATTTCTTTTTTACTCCCAAATGGAACCTGAACTAGATCACCGGTATTTAATTTAATTTTTTGATTATTTTCGTATGTAAAAGGATGGTCAAATATTTTGGGTAAAAGAATCGGTATTTCCATTCACTAATATTATATAATTTAAGTAAAATTAGAAATGTATAGCTCTTTTATCAACAGCAAGAGCAGCTTCTTTTATAGCTTCAGAATAGGTTGGGTGTGCATGACATGTTCTTGCAATATCTTCTGAGCTTGCTCCAAATTCCATTGCTAATGCTATTTCTCCAATTAAATCTCCAACATTAGGCCCAAGCATATGCACGCCTAAAACCTTATCTGTTTTATATCCTGATAAAATTTTAACAAATCCTTCGGCATTTTCATTAACCTTGGCTCTTGAATTAGCAAGAAATGGGAATTTTCCAATTTTATACTTCACTCCTTTTTTTAATAATTCAGCTTCCGTTTTTCCAACTGTGGCAACCTCGGGTGAGGTGTAAATTACACCAGGTATTACCTCATAATTGACATTGCCTGCTTGACCAGAAATAATTTCTGCAACAGCGATTCCTTCTTCTCCTGCTTTGTGGGCAAGCATTGGACCTTCAATTACATCACCAATTGCATAAATATTTTTTTTGGAAGTTCTAAAATTCTTATCAACTTTCACTTTGCCATTTTTTTCACATACAATTCCTAATTTATCCAAATTAAGTTCTTTTGTATTCGGCTTTCTTCCAACAGCAACTAGAACATTATCGGCTTCTATTATTTCTTTTCTTGATGTTTGATTGTTTATATATTCAACAATTGCGTTATCCCGTTGAACATTTATTCTTGTCACCTTGGAATTTAACTTAAAATTAATTCCTTGTTTAGTTAAAATTTTTAAAAATTCTTTTGATATATCTTGATCCATTCCAGGAACGATGTGATCTAAAAATTCTATAACTGTTATATTTGAACCGAGTCTTTTCCAAATCGAACCCATTTCAAGTCCAATGTATCCTCCGCCTATAATTATTAGATTTTTTGGAACCTTGCTAAAACTCAAAGCTCCTGTGGAAGAAACAATCACTTTTTCATCTATATCAATTTTTGGTAAAGAAGAAGGTTTGGAACCTGTACTTATTACAATATTTTTTGAATTATAATCGATTTTTTTTCCATTACTTACAACTGAAACTTTGTTGGTAGAAACAATAGACCCCGTCCCTTTAAGATAGGTAATTTTATTTTTCTTAAAAAGAAATTCCACACCCTTGGTAAGGATAGAAACAGATTTTTCTTTCCTCATCATCATTTTTTTTAAATTTAATTTTACATTTTTAACTTCGATGCCTAAACCATTATAATGTTTCAAAACATTATGATAATTTTCAGATAAATTTAAAAGACTCTTTGAAGGAATGCACCCTACATTTAGACAAGTTCCTCCTAGTGTCCCTCGAGACTCAACGCATGCGGTTTTTAAACCCAGTTGAGCAGATCTTATTGCACAAACATAACCTCCGGGACCACCTCCTATTACAATGACATCAAAATTATTATCCATTTATAAATCTAAAAATAACCTTCTTGGTTCTTCAAGATAGTCTTTAACGCATTTCAAAAATGATACAGCTTCTTTTCCATCTATTATTCTGTGATCATAAGATAGCGCCACATACATTATTGGTCTAGCAACTATCTCTCCATCGACTATTGTTGCTCTGTCTACAATGTTATGCATACCAAGAACCCCAGATTGCGGAGGGTTAAGAATTGGCGTGGAAAGCATTGAGCCATATATCCCTCCATTTGAAATCGTAAATGTTCCACCTTGAAGATCTTCAATTCCAATTTTTCCTTTTTTTGCTTTATCACTTAACATTGAAATATTTTTTTCTATATTTGCAAATGACATTTCATCACATTTTTTTAAAACAGGAACAACCAATCCCTTATCAGTGCCAACGGCTATACCCATATTATAATAATTTTTATAGACCACGTCCTCACCATCAATTTCGGCATTAACAGCAGGAAAATTTTTTAATCCAACTATACAAGCTTTAACAAAAAATGACATAAAACCTAGTTTAACTGAAAACGTTTTTTGAAAATCTTCTTGATAATTTTTTCTCATTTCAATTATATTTTTCATATCAACCTCATTAAAAGTAGTAAGCATTGCAGCATTTTCTTGAGCTTCTTTAAGTCTTTTAGCAATTGTCAACCTTAGTCTGGACATTTTAATTCTTTCCTCAGGACCATGCTGTATTTTTCTTGTTGAAGGTTTTGGTTTTGCCCCCATTGAAATCAATAAATCTCCTTTAAGAATCATGCCTTTCTTTCCGCTTCCCTCAATCTGATTCGGATCAATGTTTTGTTCTTCGACAATTTTTCGAACTGCGGGAGATAAAGTTTTTAAAGATGATACAGCTACACCAGAGGTAACTTGTGTTTTTTCTTCATCAATTGGATTATCCAAAATAAATACTTTTTTATTATTATTTTTTTCAGATATGGGTTTGTCAAGAATTAAAGGACTTTCCTTTGAAGGTTTTTTGGTTATCTCTTCTTTTTTTTCTTTTTTTATTTTAACAATATTGTTAGCACCGGCTCCAATTTCTCCCAAAATTCCTCCTACTTTTACTGCGCTACCGTTTTCCATATTAATTTTGCTTAAAATACCTGAGGCAGGAGAAGGAACTTCAACGTTTACTTTGTCAGTTTCTAATTCAACCAAAGGTTCATCGGCACTCACTTCCTCGCCTTCTTTTTTTAACCATTTTGCTACAGTGGCTTCGGTTATTGATTCTCCAAGGGCAGGTACTAAAATTTTATCACTCATAAAAAATCTTAATCTGTAAGTGCTCTATTGACTATGTCTTTCTGTTGTTGCAAGTGTCTTCCCGCATATCCAGTAGCTGGGGATGCGGCAGGATTTCTTCCAATATACATAATACTTCTATTATTAGCCTTAATACGCTTTAAAGTCCACTCGATATAATTTCGCACAGTGTTCCAAGCTCCCATATTTTGAGGCTCTTCCTGACACCAAAAAAATTCTGCATTTTTAAATCTTTTTAAAACTTTTGCCAATGGTTTGACGGGAAATGGATAAATTTGTTCAATTCTTATTAAAAAAACTTTATTATTTTTTAATTTTTCTCTTTCATGTAAAAGATCAAAATAAACTTTACCGCTACATAAAATAACTTTTTTTATTTTTGCATCTTTTTCGAGCTTTATAAGTTTACTGTCTTTTTCTTCAGCATGGTCTAGAAGAATTCTATGAAAAGAATTTTTTTTACCAAAATCTTCAATGTTTGATACGCATAACTTATTTCTTAATAATGACTTTGGAGTCATGATAATTAAAGGTTTTCTAAAATTTCTGTGCATTTGCCTTCTGAGAGCATGGAAGTAGTTGGCTGGAGTAGTACAATTCACGACTTGTAAATTTTCGAGTGCGCACAGTTGTAAAAATCTTTCTAATCTTGCTGAAGAATGTTCTGGACCCTGTCCTTCATATCCATGAGGCAAAAGCAAAACTAAACCACTTGCTCTTGCCCATTTTCTTTCTCCAGATGCAATAAATTGATCTATAACTACCTGGGCGCTATTTGCAAAATCTCCAAATTGAGCTTCCCATATAACTAAAGTCGTTGGTTCAGAAAGTGAGTAACCATGCTCAAATCCAAGGACTGCAAGCTCCGAAAGAAGACTATCAATAACTTCATACCGTGTTTGAGTTTTTGAGATGTTATTTAGGGGAGTATAATATCTACTATCTGATTGATCTCTCAGCACAGAATGTCTCTGAGAAAACGTGCCTCTTCCAGAATCTTGACCTGAGAGTCTTACCGGATATCCTTCCTCTAAAAGAGTGCCAAAAGCTAATTGTTCAGCAGTGGACCAGTCAAAACCTCTTCCAGTTTCAAACATTTTCTTTTTATTTTCAAATATTTTATTTACGGTTGAATGAACCATAAAATCTTTTGGTATATAAGTTATTTTTTCTCCAATTTTTTTAATCTTTTCCAACGACACGCCTGTAATTCCTCTTTTATCTTTTCCTCTTTCTGGTTTAAATCTGCTCCATACACCTTCGAACCATTCTAATTTAGGCTTGTAATTTTTTGCAGTCTTAAATTGCTCTTCAAGCAAATTTTTAAATTCTCTTTTCATTTGATCAAATTCATCTTTAACTATCGTTCCTTCTTTAATCAGTTTGTTAGCATAAATATTAACTGTGCTTGGATGTGATTTAATTTTTTTGTACATTATTGGTTGAGTAAACAAAGGTTGATCTCCCTCATTATGTCCGAACCTACGGTAACAAATCATATCTATAACTATGTCTCTGTTAAATTTCTGTCTAAATTCCATAGCAATTCTTGCGCAATAAACAACTGCTTCTGGATCGTCTGCGTTACAGTGTAAAATTGGAGCTTCAACCATTTTTGCTACATCAGATGGGTAGGGAGAGGATCTTGCAAATTTTGGGTTTGTTGTAAAACCTATTTGATTATTAACTATGATATGAATCGTGCCACCAGTATTGTGACCTGGAAGTCCTGACATAGCAAAACATTCAGCAACAACTCCTTGACCAGCAAAGGCTGCATCACCATGAAGTAGAACGGGTATTACTTGTTGACGTTTTTTATCATTGTGAAAAAATTGTTTAGCTCGAGTCTGTCCCAAAACTACTGGATTAACAGCTTCAAGATGTGAAGGATTATCAGTTAAACTAACATGAACCAGATTACCATCAAATTCTCTATTCGAAGAAGCTCCTAGATGATATTTTACGTCTCCCGCAGAATCTATAACAGATTTAAAATCTCCAGAAAATTCATTGAAAATTCTTTTATAAGATTTTTGTAAAAGATTAGCTAAAACATTTAGTCTGCCTCGGTGTGGCATTCCAATTTTGATTTCTTTAACGCCAAGTTGACTTCCACGTTTTATTAGCTGTTCTAAAGCAGGTATTAAAGATTCACCACCATCTATTCCAAATCTTTTAGTTCCAACAAATTTTAAAGCTAAAAATTTTTCGAAACCTTCTGCTTGAATTAACTTATTTAAAATTGATTTTTTCCCTTTGGTTGTAAAACTTAGTTGATTTTCTTTCCTTTCTAATCTTTCTCTAAACCATACTTTTTCAACTGGATCTGAAATATGCATATATTCTGCTCCAATAGTTGAACAATATATTTTTCTAAAAAAAGAAAGAATTTCATTAATAGTTCCATGCCCTCCTTTATCCATATAGGCGCCCAAATAAATTTTTTTGTTATAATCTTCTTTTTTAAATCCATGATCGGCAGGATGTAATTCGTGAAGATATTTTCTTTCCATCATTCCTAGAGGGTCGAGATTTGCGATCAGGTGTCCTCTAATTCTATAAGCTCTAATTAGAGCAATAGCCTTAACCGAATATTCTTTTTCTTGTTCGATTGTTGTGGGAGAGAAAACAGTTGTGTTTTCCGTTTCTTTCTTTATCTTTGTTTTTGCTTCACGCTTATAAATCTTTTTTGGCGCCCAACTAGGACCTTGTATTTCGCTTTTGATTATTTCCTTTTCTGTTGAAAATGCATTAAAAAAGTCCCTCCAGCTTTTCGGCACTGCTTCAGGATCATTTAAATATTTGGAATATAATTCTCCAATAAATGAGGTGTTATTACCAGATAGGAAGGATGTTTTTTCAAAAATTTTATTATCTTTTATTTGTGCCATCTAAATTTTTTTAATTTTAACATATAAACAAAATCATTATCCAGTAAGTTTTTTTTGCAATGTAAGACCTATATTGGAAGGAGAATCTGCTACAAAAATTCCACAAGATTTCATTTTTTCAATTTTATCTTCAGCACCGCCTTTTCCGCCGCTAATAATAGCCCCAGCATGCCCCATTCTTCTTCCCGCGGGTGCCGTTAAACCTGCAATAAATCCAATGATAGGTTTTTTAATTTTTGAATGTTTTATAAATTCTGAAGCTTCTTCTTCTGCAGCTCCTCCTATTTCTCCTATAATAATAATTGAGTTTGTTTTTTTATCCTCAAAAAAAAGTTCCAGACAATCTATAAAGGTTGTACCATGGATTGGGTCTCCACCTATTCCTATACAGGTAGATTGTCCCAAACCAAGTTCAGTAGTTTGAGCTACAGCTTCATAAGTCAGAGTTCCAGATCTAGAAACAATCCCCACACTTCCTTTTCGATGAATATTGCCAGGCATAATTCCAACTTTACATTCTCCTGGAGTTATAACCCCAGGGCAGTTAGGTCCTATTAAGCGCGATTTAGAATTTGTTAGTTTTTCTTTAACCTTAATCATATCCAAAACTGGGATTCCTTCAGTAACACAAACTATCAAAGGTATTTCACTTTCGATGGCTTCTATAATTGCGGACGAGGCAAATTTTGCAGGAACATATATCATTGTTGCATTTGCTTTTGTTTTTTCTACTGCTTCTTGAACGTTATTAAAAACAGGTCTATCAAGATGAACCTGGCCTCCTTTTTTAGGAGTGACTCCGCCCACAAGATTTGTGCCATAAGCAATCGCCTGTTCTGAATGAAAGGTTCCATGCGCTCCAGTAAAGCCTTGGCAAATTACTCGTGTATTTTTATTAACTAAAATTGACATATATTATTTTATCACACTCACAATTTTTTTTGCTGCATCTGATAAATTGTTTGCAGAAATAATTTTTAATCCTGATTTGTCTAAAATTTTTTTTCCTAATTCAACATTAGTACCAGCCAATCTTACTACTAAAGGAATTGAGAGTTTTATTTCTTTAATAGCATCTACTATTCCTTGAGCCAAAACATCACATCTCATAATTCCTCCAAAAATATTAACTAAAATGCCTTTAACATTTTTATCTGATAAAATAATTTTAAATGCTTCTGAAACTTTTTCTTTTGAAGCTCCGCCTCCAACATCAAGAAAGTTGGCAGGATTAGACCCGTATAGTTTTATTATATCCATAGTAGCCATGGCTAAACCAGCACCGTTCACCATACATCCTATTTCTCCGTCTAATTTTATGTAAGACAAACCATGCTTGTTTGCTCTGGTTTCTATAGGGTCTTCTTCATTTAAATCTTTTAATGATAAAATTTCTGGATGTCGAAAAAGTGCATTATCATCAAAATTTATTTTTGCATCCAAACAAACCAAATTTTTATCTTTTGTAAAAATTAAAGGATTAATTTCTATAAGATTTGCATCAAGTTCTATTAAAATTTTATAAATTTTTTTTATAAGCTCACTTGCATTTGGAACGGACTCTTTAGATAGTTTAAATGGGTTAATAATATTTTTTATAGCACCCTCATCAAGTCCAACACTAATACTAACTTTGGTTGTTATAATTTTTTCTGGATTTTCTTTTGCAACTTTTTCTATATCCATACCTCCTGCGGCACTAGAAATAAAAGCAATTTTTGAACTTGATCGATCAACTAAACAAGATAGATAAAACTCTGTTTGTATGTCTGTTGCTTCTTCTAGATATAATCTTTTTACAATTCTTCCATTGGGCCCTGTTTGATGTGTAATAAGTTTTTTGCCAAATAATAATTTCGCTTCCTTTTTTAAATTATCCAAACCACTAAGCAACTTTATGCCTCCAGCTTTTCCTCTCCCACCAGCATGGATTTGCGCTTTTAAAACAACTTTATTAGATTTAATTAATTTATACTTTGTTTCCAATTCATCTAACGAAAAAATCGGAACACCATTTGGAATATTCACTCCAAATTTTTTTAGAATTTCTTTTGCCTGATGTTCGTGAATGTTCATTTAGAATTAAACCAAAGATGAATCTATTTTTTTCGCCGCATCAAAAAGATTTAATACTGCTTTTATTGAAATTTCAAAATTTTCCTTTTCTTTTTTCTCTAATTTAAATTCTACTATCTTTTCAACGCCTTGTTTTCCAATAACAACAGGGACTCCTGCATATAAATTTTTAGCTCCATATTCTCCATTTAAATAAGCTGCACAAGGTAAAGTTTTTTTAAGGTCCTTAATATAGGATTCCGCCATCTCAATTCCGGAAGCAGCGGGAGCATAAAATGCTGAGGCTTTCTGAAGTAATTTTCCTATTTCTCCCCCTCCTTTTCGGGTTCTGTCTATTATTTCATCTAGCTTTTCTTTTGTTATTTTACCTTCCTCAATCAATTGTTTGAGCGATTTGTCATTAACAGTAGTTTGGCTTGGCATTGGGCACATGGTATCCCCGTGACCTCCGAGAACTAAAGTTTTGATACTTTTTACTGGTACTGCAATTTCCTGCGAAAGAAAATATTTAAATCTTGATGAATCTAAAATTCCTGCCATTCCTACAACTTTGTTTGTTGGAAAACCTGAATATTTTTGTAATGCCATAACGATAACATCTAGTGGGTTTGTAATACAAATTACAAAAGCATTTGGGGATGTTTTTTTAATTCCTTCAGCAACTTCTTTAATTATTTTTAAATTTGTACCTAATAAATCATCTCTTGTCATACCTGGTTTTCTGGGAATTCCAGCTGTAATAATAATTACATCAGAATTTTTTGTATCTTCATAATTATTTGTCCCTTTAAGACCAATATTAAATCCTTCCACAGAAGTAGATTGTGCTATATCCAAAGCTTTGCCTTTTGCTAATCCTTCATTAACATCAAAAAGTACTACATCTGCTAATTCTTTTATTGTTATAAGATGTGCTAGTGTTCCGCCGATTTGACCAGCACCTATTAATGAAATTTTTTTTCTCATAGCGTTTAATTTTAATTTAAAGTTGGCATTACAAAATTAGGATCTGAAGCCAGTCCAGTAGGCCATTTCGAAGTTATTGTTTTTAATTTTGTATAAAATCTAACTCCTTCCATACCATGCATATGTTGATCACCAAATAAAGATCTCTTCCAACCTCCAAATGAATGGTAGGCGACTGGCACTGGTATGGGTATATTTATTCCAACCATTCCAATTTTAATCTTACTAGCAAATGTTCTGCCAACATCACCGTCACGAGTATAAATGCTTGTGCCATTTCCGAACTCATGATCATTTATTAAATTCACCGCAGACTCAAAATCTTTTACTCTAACAACAGAAAGGACGGGGCCAAAAATTTCTTCTTTATAAATTCTCATTTTTTTGTCCACATTATCAAAAAGGCAACCTCCTATATAAAAACCTTTTTCATATCCTTGTAGTTTTATATTTCTTCCATCAACAACGAGTTTGGCTCCTTCTTTCACGCCAAGATCTACGTATCCTCTTACCCTCTCTAAATGTTCTTTTGTAACCAGCGGTCCCATTTCTGAATTTTTATCCATACCAGG
>Ga0066836_10001049_pt1 | contig 14192 bp, 9 predicted proteins | sample ETNtaG_18_FD_71568 | JGI IMG/M metagenome (GOLD analysis project Ga0066836, IMG submission 71568) | Marine microbial and viral communities from oxygen minimum zone, Eastern Pacific Ocean - ETNP201302SV91 | ecosystem: Environmental > Aquatic > Marine > Oceanic | place: Pacific Ocean: Eastern...
TGCTCGCGCTCACCGCCGCCGAAGAAGCGATCGGTAATTGGCGACTCACCGGCTGCACGCTTTACGCCACAAAAGAACCGTGCCCAATGTGCGCCGGGGCAGTCGTTCATTGCCGACTCGACCGCGTGGTGTTCGGCGCGCCCGACCCCAAGGGCGGAGCCGCCGGTGGCGCGATGAACCTCCTGCAGCACGAGGGGCTCAACCACCACTGCACCATCACCGCCGGCGTCGGCGAGCAGCAATGCGCCACCGTCCTGCGCGAATTCTTCGCGGAGCAGCGCGCCAAAAAAGCCGCCGAAAGAAATTAACCGCTTGGCCAAGCGGTAGGTTGCAGCGCAATCGCAGCAGCCCAGGACTATGTTGGATTAACGGTCGGCTGGCTTAAACCCAGACATCATTCCCTGCTGTCAATTGTCCACCCGCATCCCCCGTGTTGACCACACCCTTGGGTTCCACAAGCATCAGTCTGCACTCATCCCAGGCAACCGGCCTGTGCTCGACGCCCTTTGGAACGACAAACATTTCCCCGGATTCCAGCCTGACTTTCCCATCCCTGAATTCGATGTCCAGGATGCCGCTGACGACAATGAATGCTTCATCTGTATCATCGTGGGAATGCCACACGAACTCCCCTTGAGCTTTCACCAGCTTGAACTGGTAATCGTTCATCTCGGCAATGACACGGGGCGACCAGTGTTCACTGAAACCGGAAAACTTCTCTTCAATATTCAATGCCTCGTGGTTCATGGACGCTTACTCTGGGTTTGTGAAGGCAGTTTATACTCCTCGGTTGCGGTGTGGATCGGTCCAGCGAAGGCAGTCGAGGCTACAAGTGAGACGGCCGTTACTGCCATCAGTGTGTGTTTCATAAGCCTGAAGTCAGTCGAACTTAACAGGCCACCGAAGGCGTCGCAATGCTTACAACAACGTGGCAGCGAGGTCAGAGAGGTATCGGAAGTTTCATTTCCCTTCAGCTTTCAATTCTTCAACCGTCTTGCCGCCGTGTTTGCGCAGGAGGTCGGCAAGTCCAATGTGATCTTTCAGGTAGGCTAGATCCAGCACGGTATAGCCGCCACCCTTCATTCTGGCATTCACATTCGCACCCCTTGCGATGAGCAGCTCAGCAACCTGCGTGTGACCTTGATCAACCGCTGCATGCAAAGGGATCCAGCCACGCACATCTCTCGCATTGACATCCGCACGATGGGCAACAAGTAGTTCAACAACCTCGGTGTGCCCTCGATAAGCCGCCGCATGCAAAGGAGTATTTGCCGACCTAGTCTTCGAGTTTGCATCCACACCCGCATCCAGGTGTCGCCTCAATTCAATGATGCTTCCGTCAAAAGCGGCCTTGTGAATCAACATCGCGGTTGTCGTCCCACACCCCGTCAACAGCATAGCTGCAATTGTTGTTATGATGAGTTTCATAAGCCTGAAGTGCGTTAAAAATTAGCAGACCACCTGTAACCGTCCAACTCCAATCAACCAACCGAACGGGAAACGTTTCTATTACAGGTGGGCTCTTCTGTTAACCGACATATTGTGTTCCTGTATGATTGCAACCATAAATCCCGGCAAAGTAGCCGCCGAATGGGATTAACGCTTGATCAAGCAGTCTCGAAACAAGCCAGCAACTATTCCGGCTCCATTATTTGTTGTGCCTGAAAAGCAGGATCGTCAGTGAGACAGCCATCATCACCCCAATAAAGAGAATGGGAAGCGAAACCACGACAGAGGCTGTTTGCAAAAAAACAAGCACGTCCTTTTGCTGTTCGTTTCCTGTCAACCGACCAAGTGACAATATAACAAGTGGCAATACTCCCAGCCCAATCGCCCATACCACCCGATGCCAACGGGCAGGATGCTCGCTAGGTTTAAGTTTTCTCGTGGCGGCTGCGGCCAAGGTGTAGGAGGCAGAATCATAGGTTGTCGCCGCAAAGGAGACACAAAGCAAAAAAAAGAGCGGCAGGCTCCATTGGCCCAGCGGTAGTGACGTTATCACCTGAATCACGGCCGCATACTTGTTCTGCTCAAAGGCCTCGATGATTTTTATTCCTTGTTCCTGCTCAAGGTATAGCGAGTAGCCTCCAAGAATCATGAAGCAGATGGTGCAGCCGAGCGTCCCAAAAAACAAAACCCCCAGTATCAATTGGCGCAATGTTCGGCCGCGGGAAATCTTGCAAATGAACATTCCCACAAATGGCCCGAGGGATAGCCACCATGCCCAATAAAAAACTGTCCATTTTTCGGTGAATGCTTTGTTTTGTGCAGGATAACCCACACCACTCATTTCCGGCAAATGGGTCATCATGAAAAGCAGACTATCAAGACCTTGCCTTGCAATGTATTTCGCCGGACCCCAGGCAACAATCATCCCCATGAGCATGAATATCAGAACGATATTTATGTTCGACAACTGCTTGATGCCCCGCTCCAAACCGACGTAGACACTCAGCGCGATTATGGCCACCACCAAGGCAACAGCGCCAAGAGTGAGTCCGAACGATTGTTCCACGCCGAAAAACGCACCAAACGATTCGGTGATCAACGGTGTGGTCAGACCGATGCCTGTTGTTGCCGAACCCAGAAGGCCAACCATGAACAGAATATCAATGACTCTGCCAGGCACTTTCCGGGTGCTGCCACGCAAAATTGGTCGACACGCAGAAGAAAGGTTCAATGATGATTCATTGCAAACATGATACGCGTAACCAAGGCAGACCGACGGCAGGCAATAGAGTGACCAACCGATGATACCCCAGTGAAACATTCCGTATGAGGCTGACCATTTCAACGCTTCCTCCGAGCGTGGTTCCATCTCAAAAGGAGGGTTCTTATAGTACTCAACCCACTCAATCGTACCCCAGTAAAGTATCGCAGTGCCAATACCGGTCGAAAACAACATGGCTATCCAGCTTAATGTTGAATGTTCAGGGCGCTCATTTGATGGTCCGAGCGTGATGGATCCGAATGGTCCAAGTGCAACGAGCAGCAGAAAAAACATTACGCCGATGCCGAACCAGATGTAGAGCAAACCGGTTTTGCCCGTAATAAAAGAGAATGTCCTTGTGATTGCCTCTTGGCTGGCCTGTGGGGCTAGAAGCAACAATAGCGTGACAACGGCAATCACAATTCCCGTTGTAGTAAAAATAAACCAATCAATCTTAGGCTCTTCAGGTTCCATGAATGTGCTGCCGGTTTAACTTAAAAACCGGCCCTGGGCCTTGATGTAGGCAAACCGTAAAAAGTGGAGCCACATAATCACAATGTCAGAACCTCAAGATCCGTAAACAGTTCGAGTCTTTCAGGATTGGCGATGGCCTCTTTGTTTTTCACAACGAGATTATTAAGCGGGATATTAATCCATTACTTAAGCGACTCATACACAGCCTTCCGAAACTCGGTCTGGGTCTTGCCATTGTACGGATAAAGTCGGGCCATGAAGACGGCATAGAGTTTGTTCTTGGGATCGATCCAAAAATGAGTGGTATGGTATCCACCCCATCCAAAAATGCCGTTGGGCGAATTTTGCCCCTCTTTTTTTGTGTCTTCCAAGAAGTAAAAGCCGAGCCCAAAGGCATAACCTTTGCGGGTGTCTCCATAGCCGGGTATACCCTTCAATTGATCGCTTAGCATTAGGTCGAGTGTCTTGGGCAATATGATCTGTTTGCCGTTCGGCGCCTTCCCACGATCGACCAGCATCTGACAGAAACGTCCATAGTCCTCGAGCGTCGAAACGAGTCCTTCACCACCGAGAAAGAGGGAGCTTTTGGGAGCATAATAAAGCTCATCCTCGGCCGGTGTTCCCGGGCGGAATTTGCCTTTGAGTTTCACAAACAATGGTTGAAAGCGGTCACGATCCTGCTCGGTGAGATAAAAACGGGTATGTTCCATACCAAGTGGCTTGAAAATTTCCTTTTCCAAAAACTTGTCGAACGGTTGACCGGACAGAATCTCGATTGCCCGCCCCATCACGGCGGTGCTAAGGCCATAGGTATGCTTTTTACCGGGCTGATGTTCGATCGGCTTGACCTCAAGCAGGTCGATCAACTCCGTCAAACTGTCGAGTTCCATGACCTCCTTCCAGGTGCCCTGCTGATCAAATGAACCATCGTAACCGTCAATACCGGAGGAATGCCGTAGCAGATCACGATAGGTAATTTGATTTTTCAGCGGCTCGGTTTTACCACTCCCAGCCTTCACTCTCAGTTTAGCCAACTGCGGAATTATTCTTGAAACAGGGTCGTCCAGTTTGAATGCACCTCGCTCATGAAGAATCATTGCAGCCACGCTGGTGATCGGCTTGGACATTGACCAGACGGGAAACACAGTTTTTTCCGTAATCGGCCGATCACCAGGAAATTTTGAAGTGGCGGCACGATGGTAAACCGCCTTGCCATCACTGACCAAAAGAGCGACGTTGGAGAGACACACTTCATCGGCAATGAATTTTTTTTGCAATTTATAGATGGCATTCAGCTTGGCAGGATCAAAGCCAAGCTTGGCGGTATTTTGAACAGATTGGAATATCCCCTGTCCTAGCTCTACAGCGACGACGTTGAGTCCAAATGCCGACAAGCAAAACAGAAAATAAAACCGAATTTTCATATTGTGTGCCGCCAAACTATCTCATGACAGCCAAACAAACCAAACAAATCGCAACTCCTTCTTGGCTAAGCAGCAAATTAATGCCTAAGATTTCGGCTCGAAAGTGCGTCGTGATGTAGGCGGGTTTCTAATCATGAGATTACTGGGTATTTTTATATCGTTGTCCTTAGGGCTGGTTTTTGCGCAGGCACAACCGGCGGATCGAGAAGCGTTGTGGAAGGAGGTCGCGGACGCGGAGAAGAAAGGACTGCCCAAGACAGCGGCGGCCAAGCTGCAATTGATCTACGACTCGGCAATGCAGGAGGGCAAACATGCCGAGGCGATCAAGGCCCTGGCCAAGCGCATCACAAACGAGGGCGCGGTGCAGGGCAACAAGCCGGAGGAGAAGATCACCCGCCTGCAGGCCGAACTCGAGAAGACCCCCGACGAGGCCAAGCCGCTGCTGCAGACCATTCTTGGCCACTGGTACTGGCAATACTTCCGCGCGAACCGCTATCGCTTCCTGCAACGAACTGCCACCGCACAGCCGCTTGGCGACGATTTCACAAAGTGGGATCTGCCACGGCTTTACCACGAGATCGATCTGCACTTTACCAACGCCCTCGCCGACGGCCGGCTGAAGACAATCCCCACCACCGACTTCGCCGACCTACTGACCAAACCGACACTGCCAGAGAAGTACCGCCCGACTCTCTACGACTTTATCGCGCACGAGGCTCTTGGCTTTTATACATCCGGAGAATTCGGAGCGTCCAAGCCGGAGGACGCCTTCGAGGTGCAAGTGGGCGATCCCCTTCTCGGACCACTCGACAAGTTTCTCGCCTGGCAACCGCAGACGACCGACACCGAGTCGCCAAAGATCAAAGCCATCCGGTTGTTTCAGGACGTGCTACGGTTTCACTTGGATGACGCCGATTCAGCCGCACTCAACGACGCCGACATTTTGCGACTGCTGCACGGCAAACGCATCGCCACCGGTGACGGCACGAACGATCGGTTCATAGAGGCGATGCAGTCGCTGGTCGAGCGCGAGCCGGGGCCGCTCTCGGCCTGGGCGCGGTATCACTGGGCGCAGACGCTGCACGGCGACGGCGACTCCGTGGAGGCACGGCGCGTGGCGATCGCCGGGCGCGATACATTCCCCAACTCCCGTGGCGGTAAGCATTGCCACAACCTCGTCGCGCAGATTGAACAAAAGTCGATCAGCACCCAGACCGAGTCGATATGGAATGCACCCTGGCCGGAATTGTCAGTGGTCTATCGCAACATTACCGAGGTGCACTTCCGGCTTGTGCCAGCCGATTGGAACAAGCTCCGTGAAAAAAACTTTCGTCTTTCAAGCAAGGAGGAACGACAAGCACTGATCAAAACGGAACCGGTAAAGTCCTGGCGGCACGACCTGCCCCCGACCGCCGACTACAAGCAGCGCACGGAATTATTCACGGTTCCCGACGACGTGAAGCCCGGTTTCTATTTTCTCATCTCCAGCGCGGACGCCTCGTTCCGCGAAAACAATAACCAGACCCAGACCGCCACCGTGTGGATCAGCGACTTGTCGCTGGTGGTGCGTTCGCGAGCAAATCGCTTGGAGGGATTCGTCGTGGAGGGCAACTCCGGTGACCCAGTTGTCGGTGCCCAGGTGGATGTTTGGCTACTGGGCAATCGAGGCAAATACGTGAAAAAAAACGGCATCACGGATGAATCGGGCATGTTCAGTATTCAAAAGGCCAGAAACCAGTACCAAGGTTTTATCCTAGCACAACACAACGAACGGCGGGTCGGCACGACAGGACGAAACAATTACTGGGGCAACCAGGTAAACGAGCCCAAGTCTAAACAGATGACCCTGTTTTTCACCGACCGTGCGATTTATCGCCCCGGCCAAACAATTCAATTCAAGGGCATTGCGCTGGCATGGCATCACGGCAAGAACGACTACAACATCATGCCCGATAGGAAGATTACCGTAAGGCTGCGCGATCCCAACAGCGAGGAGGTCGAGCGACTGGACCTGAAGACCAACGGCTATGGTTCCCTTTCCGGCAGTTTTACCGCGCCCAAGGGACGCCTTACCGGCAACTTCCAGATTGCAACCTCCGTGGGGCCGCATGGTCAGGTGTACTTTCGAGTGGAAGAATACAAGCGCCCAAAATTTCTCGTCGAACTGGGCAAGCCGGAGAAGTCGCCCAAGTTGGGCGATACGGTTCAACTCAACGGCAAGGCGACCGACTACACCGGCGCACCGATCGGCTCGGCCAAGGGCAAGTTTCATGTCACGCGAAAGGCGCGTTGGCCAATTTGGTGGCGTTGGCATTACTGGAGTGGTGGGCCGATCCACTCGCAGGCTCAGCAAATCGCCCATGGCACATTCGAAACCAAGCCGGACGGCTCGTTCATGATTGAGTTCGACGCAATCCCAGACCCCTCCGTGCCGGAGGAGAGCGAACCGACGTTTAATTATCAGATCGTGGCCGAGGTGACCGACGGCAGCGGCGAGACACGAAGCGACACAACCCAAGTGCCGGTTGGCTACACCACACTAAAGGCGACGATGACGGTGGATGCATGGCAGACAGTAGCCAAGCCGGTGGAGTTGAACATCACGACCCAGTCACTCGCCGGCGTGCCGGAATCGGCCAAGGGCAAGTTAACGGTTCATACTCTCGAGCAACCGAAGAGGTCAACCGGTCACACCTGATCGGTGGTTCGACTTGGCCAAGGGGAGAAGAGCCAGAGGTTGATAGGACCAAACCAGAGACATGGCCGCTTGGCCAAGCGATATCCATCCACGACGTCGAAACCAACACCAAAGGTCAGGCCAAAATCGAAGCCAAACTGGCGGTGGGTGTGTATCGGGCCATCTTTGAAACAAACGATCGCCTGGGCAAGGCGGTAAAGGCAATTCTCCCATTGCAGGTGGTAGATCCCACTGCCGAACATTTAACCATCCGACTGCCTCAAATTGTCATGTCCGAGAAACAATCGCTCGAACCGGGAGAAACGCTGCGGCTCTTTTGGGGAACCGGCTACGAAACCGGCCGCGCCTTTATCGAGGTCGAGCATCGGCACAAGATCGTTCAACGTTTCTGGACAAAACCCGCCCTTACCCAGCGGCTGCTCGAGGTTCCGGTCACTGAGGAGATGCGCGGCGGCTTCACCGTGCACGTGACACAGGTTCGAGAGAATCGAATGCTGCAACGCACGCACCATGTCGATGTGCCGTGGTCCAACATGAAACTCAAGGTGAAGTGGGAACGGTTCGTCTCCAAGCTGCGACCCGGGCAAGAGGAAACGTGGACCGCCACCATCTCCGGGCCGGACGCCGAAAAGACTGTGGCCGAGATAGTCGCCACCCTCTACGATGTCTCGCTCGACGCCTTCACACCACACCACTGGCAACGGCAGTTCAGTATCTACCACCGCGACTACACGACCGCACGGTTCAGTTTCTCGAACAATCCACAGGGACTCAGAAATTTGCTGGGCACCTGGAAACGAACAACCGTACGGGTCCCAAGTTACCGCTACCGGGCATTCCCACCCGAAATCAATCGGTGGTACTCCAATAAAAGATTTACAAGGAATCGATTAGGAATGGAAGGCAATGGCCTCTACTACAGTGATGGTGCCCCTGGTACCCCTGGTGGCCTGGCTGGTCAAGCCGAGGGTCAAGCCGAGATGGCTGCTGACACGGTCTCGCTTGTTGAAAAAAGTAAAACTGCGCTTGGTCGCGGCATGGGAGCCGGAGGATTGGCTAATAACGCTGTCACCCCTCAGTCTGATCCCGCCGTTGTGCCGGTTCGTAAAAACCTCAACGAGACGGCGTTCTTTTTCCCGCACCTGGTCTCAAGTGAAGCCGGTGAGGTTAAATTAAGTTTCACCATGCCGGAGGCGCTCACCGAGTGGAAACTGATGGCATTTGCGCACGACACCAAGACGCGCTCCGGCTTCATCGACGGCAAGGCGGTGACATCGCTCGACCTGATGGTGCGGCCAAATGCCCCACGTTTCCTGCGTGAGGGTGATGCGTTGGAGTTCACCACCCGCGTCATCAACACCGGCGAAACGGAACGCGTCGGAACTGTTCGTTTAAATTTGCAGAACGCCGAAACCGAGGAGCCCGCAAACGAATTGCTCGGCAACACGACACCCGAGCAGTCGTTCACCATCCCCGCCGGCGAGTCGCGGAGTTTCTCATGGCGACTCACCGTGCCGGACGGCGCACCGACGCTGGTGTACCAAGTGACCGCCTCGACAGGCGACCAGGCGGATGGCGAGGAAAATTATCTGCCGGTGCTGTCGCGGCGCATCCTCGTCACCGAGTCGCTGCCTTTGCCGATTCGTGACAAGGGCACAAAGAAATTCCGGTTCGACAAGTTGGTCGAGTCCGACAAGTCCGATACGCTTCAACACCAGTCGCTCACCGTTCAAGTGACCTCCAACCCGGCATGGTACGCGGTCCTCGCCCTGCCATACCTGATGGAGTACCCGCACGAGTGCACCGAACAGACGTTCAACCGACTTTACGCCAACACGCTTGCCAGTCACATCGCCAAGTCCGATCCGCGCATTCGCCGTGTGTTTGATCTCTGGAAAAACACCGACGCACTCGACAGTCCGCTAGAGAAAAACGAAGAGCTCAAAAGTCTGCTACTACTCGAGACGCCCTGGGTCCGCGAGGCCAAGGACGAAAGCCAGGCACGCCGCAACGTCGGCGTTCTGTTCGACAAAAACCGGCTCGACGACGAGACAAAACGTCTACTCGAGCAGCTTGGCCGCACTCAAGACGACGACGGCGGTTGGCCATGGTTCTCCGGTGGCCGCACCAGTGATTACATTACCTTGTATATCACCACCGGCTTTGCTCGCCTGCGCCATCTCGGCGTAGAGGGCGTGCCGGTCAACCAAGCGGTCAAGGCGCTTGGCCGACTCGATAACTGGATCAAGAAACGCTACGAACGCATCGTCGAGAACAAGTCGCTCGATAACAATCACCTCGACTCGACCGTCGCACTCTACCTCTACTGCCGGAGTTTTTACCTGAAAGATCGTCCCGTTGGCCAGGCACACAAAAAGTCGTTTGACTACTTCGTTGAACAAGCAAAGAAGCATTGGGTGAAGGTAGGCAATCGCCAGTCGCAGGCGCACGTCGCGCTCGCGCTGCACCGCCTGGGCGACAAGCAGGTGCCGCTCGACGTGATAAAGTCGATTCTCGAACACAGCGTCACCGACGAGGAGCTGGGGATGTTCTGGCGCGACACCGAGCAGTCTTGGTGGTGGTACCGTGCCCCAATCGAGACGCAGGCAATCATGATAGAGGCGTTCAACGAGATCACCGCCGACAAGGACTCTGTTCGGGAATGCCAAGTCTGGCTCATCAAACAAAAGCAGACGCAGGCATGGAAAACAACCAAGGCGACTGCTGATGCCGTGTACTCAATCCTGCTCGGCGGCGATAACCTGCTTGCCTCAACCAAACTGGTCGAGGTGTCGCTCGGCGGCAAGACAGTGAAACCGGAGAAGGTCGAGGCCGGCACCGGGTTTTATCAACACAAGTTCGATCGTGCCGACATTATATCCACGCTTGGCCAAGTGGAGATGACCAAGCAAGACGCCGGCGTCGCGTGGGGCAGCGTGCACTGGCAATACCTAGAGGACATGGCCAAAATCACACCGCACGAGGTCACACCGCTGCGCTTGACCAAGGAGATATTCATCCGTGAAAACACGAAGTCCGGCCAAGTGCTCAAGACAATCGAACGTGACCTCGTACCAGGCGACGAACTGGTCGTGCGGCTGGTTTTACGGACGGACCGCGACATGGAATTCGTCCACATGAACGACCAGCGCGGCAGCGGCACCGAGCCGGTGAACGTGCTGTCCGGCCACCGGTACCAGGACGGCTTAGCTTACTACGAATCGACCCGCGACGCCTCAAGCCATTTCTTCATCGACTACCTGCCCAAAGGCACCTACGTGTTCGAGTATCCGGTGAAAGTGTTTCACCGTGGCCGTTACCAATCCGGCATCGCCAACATCCAAAGCATGTACGCCCCCGAGTTTAACAGCCACAGCGCCAGCCAATGGCTCGAGGTGAAGTAATTAGAGTTTATGAAGGGCAAATTCTACGCTTGGTCAAGCAGGGGTGCTTGCCGGTGTATTCATCTCAAGGTACGCTCGCAACAGGATGTTGACCCGAAACATCGACAAGGCCAGGGATGCCTACCGCTCGCGAGATGTTGAGTCCCTCCGAAGCTCTCACGACGCGGGCCACGAACCCCACAGCGGCAACAGTGGCAAATACATCAAGAGTATTGTTTACGGCGGGCTCGACGGAATCATCACCACCTTCGCTGTTGTTGCTGGCGTAGCCGGAGCGGCACTGCCGGTGGGCGTTGTCCTCATCTTGGGATTTGCCAACCTGATCGCCGACGGCCTTGCAATGGCGTTTGGAGACTTCCTGAGCACCAAGGCGGAGGACGAGTTTTATCAGGCTGAGCGCGACCGGGAGGAGTGGGAGTTCGACAACCATCTAGACGGCGAAAAACGCGAGATGGTGGAACTGTACATCGGCAAGGGCCTTGCCGAGGAGGATGCAAAACAGATCGTCGACATCCTCGCAAAGGATCGATCCACGATGGTGGACGTGATGATGATTGAGGAGCTTGGCCTGTTTAAATCCGACCAATCGCCGCTCGGCAACGCCTTTGCCACTTTCCTCTCGTTCGTGCTGTTCGGGTTCGTGCCGCTGCTCAGCTACGTAACCGGTTACCTCGGCAAATTCGGGAAAGATTTCGGGTTTCCGTGGGCCTGCGTCCTGACCGCCCTCACCCTGTTTGCCCTAGGTAGCCTCAAGGCCCGCTTCACCGGCCGCCCCTGGATAGGGTCCGGTCTGGAGATGCTGCTCGTCGGTGGGGTCGCCGCCCTGGCGGCATTCGGGATCGGCCATCTGCTCCAAGGATTGGCCGGATAAGACGCTGGCAATCTTGACGGTGAAAGTGCAGCAACCTACGTTTGGCCAAGCGGCAAGTCACCGCCCATGTGCTCCCGTAGCTCAGTTGGATAGAGCGGGTGTTTCCTAAACACTAGGTCAGAGGTTCGAATCCTCTCGGGAGTGCCATCATTTAATCCCCGTATTTAAAGGCTTTGCGTTAATTCCCACGCAGAGCCTTTTTCTATCTTCTCACACTATTCAGATCTTGGTGCCAAATTGGTGCCGGCGAAGCCCAAGGCACCGGAAGCTCTGTTAAATTCATTGAGCGCCGAAAGGTAATATTTCGTTAGTAAATAATATCGGTTGAAGTTGATGGAATATAAAGACTTGCATTAATAACTTAATGCGTCTATTTTTCCTTTTGGTTTGCGATTACTGCAATCAATAATTAGGCCAATCTTCACGCTAATCTGCGTTCTGCAAATTGGTTTGTTATCCGCATCTATTGCTTCGCCAGAGCTTCATTTCTTTGTTTTTCACCCCCATGCCACAACGAACTCAGGCTATTCTTGTGCAGATCATAGTAATAGCGAATCTTCTAATGATGAGAAGCCATGGGAAAACGATCAATATTGCCCGGTAGATATTTATTCTCAGGGACTAATTCTTCCAGAGTCCAGCATTTCTGCAAATTGGGAGTACATTAATTATGTAGAATTTCAGTTCTCTGTAACCAAGATTTCACTCCCTAATGCCTGCGCTAAACTAATCAAACAGCGCGCTCCTCCTTTAAGTTAGCTCTTCAACCCGCAGATACCGATTAAAGTATCTGGATTTATCCTTAGGATTTTCTCCGGAACATTCAATTGGTAGCTCGCCTTTTCGAACTGCAGTTTAATAATTAATTAAACTGCAGATCAATCAGACAAAAAATATATCATGAATACCTGTAGTTAGGGTATTTATGGCTAACTTAAATTAAATGAAAAACAAAAACTCCTTAATTGGCGGTTCTAATTACGAGCCCCTAAAGCAAAATTTAAGTAGAGGATTTACCTTAATCGAGCTTTTGGTGGTTATTGCAATAATTGCAATATTAGCTGGTTTACTTTTGCCAGCCCTCGGAAAAGCAAAAAGCAAAGCAAAACAAATAAACTGTATGTCGAACATGAAACAATTGGGTCTTGGGTTTATGCTTTATTCGGATGACTTCAATGGAAAGTTACCGTTGACCGCGCATCAAACATCCAACCCAAACCATGTTTGGATTAATACTCTTTCTCCATACATAGGAGAAGTTGACTCGATTAGGCTTTGTGGTGCAGATCCTCGAATTAAATTAAGAAAAGAAAACGGTGGCACAAGTTATATTCTGAATGAATCCATAACCGTGCCATTAGTAAACGCATTTGGGAAATTAGTTGAGCCTTTACCTAGACTTGCTCAACTCAAAAGCCCTAGCTCTACTTTTCTGCTGTTTGAAGCTTCAGACAAATTCGGGGTTTCTTTGTTTTCAGATCATTCTCATTCACGAACTTGGCACATTAGCGGATGGAAAAGTGTTATTAACGACATTCAGCCTGATCGCCATAGATTGGGTAAAGCTGCTGAAGACCGATCTGCAGGAAAGGCGAATTACCTTTTTGCGGATGGTCATGTGAAGTCAGTTGATGCGCTCATCATCAAGTCCCTGATTGAGGATGGAATTAATCCGTCAGCTCCCTCTAACTTTAATCCTTAAAATATAAAAAACTTAAGTCATAAAAATGAATAAATATATACTCTTTAATATCAGCCTACTGCTAGTAATTGCTTCACCTAATATTGTAAATGCTCAAGAAAATGAAAAATGGACCAATGGACATGGCGATTTATCTGTTAATCATGATGGCTCTGAATGGTCTTTTTCATTCAGGCATGAAGATGCCGTCGGTGACCAAACAGCTGTTTTAAATCAGAATAGCAAAGAGATTATACCGGAGGATTCTAGATTCAATTTTCTTGGTGATGCAGGTGCCCCTATTTGGATCATCCCGCAAGTAGCTAAGCCTGAAATTTTGTTTCTTGGGATGAATGCTGAAAGCACAGCAAAGGGTACTTTTGAACAAGGGCTATTCAATCTGCAGTTGTCCAGCATTCATGCTCCCGGTGACTTCTTTATTTGGAAAGCGAGTCTTAACGAAATCGATATTGATATTAATTCATCAGATGGAATTGGTGAATCAGATAGAATGCAGTTTCCTGCTAGGGCGCATTTCCACAAAAATTGGGGTTTCAATTCTCCAGGCACATATAGATTAGGATTTACAGCGAATGGAATACTTGCAAATGGCGGGCTTCCAACAGAAAGCGAGGAGTATTTTATTAATTTAGAAGTGAATGTTTTGTCGGAGGGCGAGGTAGATTTGGAGATTGTGTATGAAGACGGAGAGTGGGAGGCAGAGATTCTTGCCCACGTTCATGGTGAAGACGACGACGGTGAAGAGGATCATGGAGATGAGGGCCACGATGGTGTTGCATACACAGTTAATGAGGTAGCGCTTCGAGTAGATTCTAGATCTGCAACCGTCGTTCCAAATGATCCTGCCTTTGGCTTTCTGGGGCACCCGGGTGAGTTGTTCTACGAGTTGTCACAGCATGAAGAGGAAGG
>Ga0066836_10001050_pt1 | contig 14185 bp, 15 predicted proteins | sample ETNtaG_18_FD_71568 | JGI IMG/M metagenome (GOLD analysis project Ga0066836, IMG submission 71568) | Marine microbial and viral communities from oxygen minimum zone, Eastern Pacific Ocean - ETNP201302SV91 | ecosystem: Environmental > Aquatic > Marine > Oceanic | place: Pacific Ocean: Eastern...
CCTGTAAGTGCAGCACCGGTAGCTCTTGTTAGGAAGCAGGTGGGGCAGGGGATGCCTGTGAGGCTACGAAGAGGGCATGACCATCCGCCCACCAGGTCTGGGTGCATGCCCTTAAGCCACAGATAACCGCACAGTGCAGCCGGTAGTAGGAATCCAGCATGTTGGATCCGTCGGAGAAAGCGGTTCAGTGCCTCAGCGATCTACAGAGCCCATGATTACGTCGATCGAGCCGAGTATGGCCATGATGTCGGCCACTTTCGCTCCTTTGAGGATATGGGGAAGGATTTGTAGGTTATTTAGATCAGCAGCGCGGATTTTGAAACGCCAGGGAGTGACGTCATTGTTGCCTTGTAGGAAGACGCCGATTTCACCCTTGCCTGATTCAAGCCGGGTGTAGAGCTCACCGTTGGGGATCTTGAAAGTAGGTGCAACCTTCTTGGCTACGTATTGATAATCAAAACCAGCAAAGGGGCTGTCTTTACCCTCTGCCATGCGATGAGCTTCAAGGTTTTCAGTTGGACCTCCAGGGATCATCTCGCTGGCCTGTCGCAGGATCTTCAGCGATTGGCGCATCTCTTCGATTCGAACTCGATAGCGCGCATAGCAGTCACCTTCTTTCTCCCAAGCGACATCCCAGTCGAAGTCGTCATAGCACTCGTAGTGATCTACTTTGCGCAGATCCCATGGCACCCCTGAGGCTCGCAGCATTGGCCCTGAAAGGCTCCAGTTAATTGCTTGATCTTTTCCTATGGAGCCCAATCCTTCGATGCGTCGACGGAAGATCGGGTTGTTGGTGATCAGTTTTTCGTATTCATCGATTTTGGGGCCGAACCAATCGCAGAAGTCTTGGCATTTCTCCAGCCAGCCCCAGGGCAAATCACTGGCAACACCACCGATGCGGAAATAGTTGTTATTGATCAATCGTTGGCCTGTGGCGGCTTCCCACAGGTCGTAGATCATTTCTCTTTCGCGAAAGATGTAGAAAAAGGGTGTTTGCGCCCCCACATCGGCCAGGAATGGGCCAAGCCAGAGCAGGTGGTTGGCAATTCGATTGAGCTCGAGCATCAATACGCGGATGTAGCTCGCTCGCTTTGGCACAGAGATATTTGCCAAGCGCTCTGGAGCGTTTACCACGATCGCCTCGTAGAACATCCCTGCCGCATAGTCCATGCGGCTCACGTAGGGCACGAACATCACACTTGTGCGATTTTCGGCAATTTTTTCCATGCCCCGATGGAGATAGCCAATGACCGGCTCACAGTCGATGACGTCTTCACCATCGAGAGTTACCACCAATCTCAATACTCCATGCATCGAGGGGTGATGGGGGCCGAAGTTGACCACCATCGGCTCCGTACGCGTTTCCAGCTGCGTCATGGGGCCGTGGGTTGCAAAGCGTTGGTGGGATCTTAGGAAGGAACCTATGTCAGACCCATCTGTTCCTAATGATTCAGGCTTTAAGCATGTTCCAGTGCTGGCCGATGCCGTGTTGCAGTGCGTCGCTGCTTTGCCCGCAAATCTGCTCGATAACGGCTTGCTGATTGATGCCACCCTTGGTGGCGGCGGTCATAGTGCCTTGCTGCTTGATGCCCATTGCAGATTGCGGTTGATCGGTTTAGATCAAGACCCCACTGCTCGAATTCACGCCGCTGAGCGCCTGTTTCGCTTTGGGGATCGGGTGCAGATCGTGGCTACTAACTTTGCTGATTTCACACCAACTGAGGCGGCAGTGGTGGTCATGGCTGACTTGGGAGTTAGCAGTCCTCAGCTGGATGTGGAATCAAGGGGTTTTAGTTTTCGCCTCGATGGTCCGCTTGATATGCGCATGAACCCAGAGAAGGGGGAAACGGCGGCTGAGCTGATTGGGCGTCTCGATGAAACTCAGTTAGCAGATCTCATCTATGCCTATGGCGAGGAGCGCTTGTCACGTCGCATAGCCCGGCGCATTAAGCACGATTTAGCCGAGCAGGGAACCTACGCTGGCACTGCTGAGCTGGCCTATGCGGTGGCTGGTTGCTATCCGCCTAAGGCGCGTCGTGGTCGCATTCATCCAGCTACGCGCACTTTTCAGGCCCTGCGCATTGCTGTTAATGATGAGTTGGATGTTTTAGATCGCTTCTTGAAAAAGGCTCCCGATTGGTTGCTGCCAGGTGGGCTGCTCGGTGTGATTAGCTTTCATTCCCTTGAGGATCGACGCGTCAAAACCGCCTTTCTTAATGATCAGCGCCTGGAGCGAGTTACCCGTAAGCCTTTAGTAGCAAGTGAGGCTGAGATAGAGACCAATCCCCGCAGTCGTAGTGCAAAGTGTCGGTTTGCTCGCCGGCTGCCTCAAGCGATCAGTGCTGATGCCCTCTGATCCGATTTGGTGGTGGGCTTTTGGAGTGCAACTTTTAGCTCTCCCAGGAGCATTGCTGCCGGTACTGCCGAGTTTGTTGTGGTTGCCACTCGGGGCTGGGTTGTGGGTTTGGCATGTTGGCTGGGCTGCAGGTTGGCCCACCCTTGTGTTGGCCTTAACAGTGTTTTTTCTTGGCCTCATCGCTGATCTGTTAGCTGTGGCCCTTGCTTCTGCTCGTTTACGAGCAAGTCGCTGGGCCGTTTTGGGTGCTGGATTGGGGCTGTTGCTTGGCTTTGTGGGACTGTTGCCGGCTCTGCCTTTTGGGGGGCCGCTGTTAGGCGCCCTCTTTGGCCCTTGGTTGGGTGCTGCCCTTGTGGAAGCGTTTAGCGCCACTAGACCTCCGTTGGCGCTTGGATGGTTGTCTTCAGCACGTCGTGGTGCCCTTGTCGGTCTTGCTGTTGTTGCTGGATTGTTGGTGAGTCGAGTGGCGCAGATTTTTTTAGCGCTTCTTGGTATTGGCGGTTTTTTGCTGCTTACTTGGCACTAAGCAGCCCGCTGTTGTCTGTGGCCTCAAATGGCTGGCGGTAGGCCGTGGTGGCGATCCCTATCAACATGGCCACAGCTATTCACAGGAATTCATTGCCGGATGTGAACTCACAAATAGTTCCTCTTAAGCTTTTCTCTTTTAGCAATACAGGTTGTGAGCCAGTTTCTTGTTATCTAGCTCTTAAGTTGATTACGACATTGCCAATGGATTCCACGGCTTGATTTATATCCTTTGCTGAGGTGTCTCTACCCAGGCTTAGCCGAAGCGATGCTTCTGCCTCAGACGACGTGCGACCTAAGGCCATCAGCACATGGGATGGTTCACCTTGGCTGCATGCAGAGCCGCTACTACAAGCTATTAGCGGACGTAACTGTCGATGCAGGCTGCTGCCACGTACTCCTGGAACCGTGAAGTTGAGGTTGTGGGGCAGCCTGTGCTCAAGGGATCCATTGAGGATGAGATCGGGCAGGCGTTCTTTTAAACCATCCCAGAGCTGATTACGCAGCTGGCTGAGTTTTTCCTGGCGGCTAGTGAGGTCCTTAAAAGCAAGTTCGGCGGCTTTAGCGAAGCCCACAATCAGTGGTACGGGGATGGTCCCAGGCCGTAGGCCTCGCTCTTGGCCTCCTCCCCATTGCAAGGGTTTGATCGGCACTTCAGGATTTACAACTAGTGCGCCAATACCTTTTGGGCCGTAAAGCTTGTGGCCACTGAGGCTCATTAGTTTGATTCCCAGTGCATCTAGATCAAGATGCTTGTGTCCAAAGGCTTGTGCAGCATCGCTATGCAGCACTACGCCTTGATTTCGACACAACTCTGAGAGTTCTTTTAGGGGTTGGATGACGCCAATTTCGTTGTTGGCGACCATCACGCTGACTAGAAGCGTGTCGTTTTCAAAGGCCTCAGCCAGCTGCTCTGGAGCCAATATGCCATCGGCGCATGGCTGGAGTTCCGTTAGCCGGAAGCCTTCCTTTTGCAGTTGGCGTAGGGGATCGAGTACTGCATGGTGTTCAGTGGCCACGGTGATCAGGTGACCTGGAGCACCCCTTTGCTCTGCTTTTGCTCTGGCATGGCCAAGAAGAGCCAGATTATTAGCTTCTGTGGCTCCACTTGTGAAGATCACTTGCTCTGGTGTGATTCGCATATATGAGGCCAGTTGTTCTCTAGCGAGACTCACAGCAGCAGCAGCGGTTAACCCAGAGCGATGCTGGCGACTCGAGGCATTCCCCCAGTGCTCACTCCAGTAGGCGGACATGGCTTCAACAACCTCCTGAGCGCAAGGCGTAGTTGCCTGATAGTCCAAGGCCAGGGGAGAGTCCTGCTTAGATCCACTAGCAAGGGTTGGCAACATGGGGGAAAGTTCCGTTTCTCGATCTCGCATGCGTCGATATCTCAGGATCGCCGGTCTGAGCCTGACGGCTCTGTTCCTTTTCTGCATTCCTCCAACAGAGGCTATTGACCGTGAGGAGGTTATTGAGCAGATGAAGAAGAGTCGGCCGGCCAATTTGGTTGTGCTGATTAAGCGTCCTGATGTAGGCGGAGACTTCCTTTTGGGGATTTACGCTCTCGAGATAGATAAGTCTGATCCGGATTTGCGCCGCTTCAAACTTTGGAAGGAGTGGTCATATGACCTCAATATCCACACCGAGTCGGTGAGCTGCAATCTCGAAAGGCCTCTGCGGGTAACCCGTGATGGGAGGGGGCTCTATGTGCGTCGTCTTAACCCAGGTGGAGTTGTAAACCCTGTTAATCGGGAGGATCATCTTGTCTGGTGGGCGGCTTGTGTACCAGAGCTGGGTGGTACAGATCCAGCAACTTTGAAAGATAGAGCTCTCTCTCTCGGTTACTCCACTGTCTTGGTCGAATCCCAAGAAGTGTTAGTTGAACCAGTCCGTTGAGGGCTCTATCGCTTCGAGACTATTGGGGATATAGCTTCTAGATTTTTGCCAGCTTGCAATCTTGTCTTCCATGAGTGAATCTCTTGCCCCGAACGTGGAGGCTGCACCGTCTCCGCGATTACTGCTAGTTGATGATGAACCTGGACTGCGCACTGCTGTGCAGACTTATTTGGAAGATGAAGGCTTTGACGTCACCACTGCAGTAGATGGAGACGATGGCTGGCAAAAGGCTCAACAGTTGCTTCCTGATTTGGTGATTAGCGATGTGATGATGCCTCGTTGTGATGGTTATGGGTTGCTTAAGCGGATGCGAGAGGACGAGCGTTTGGGTGGCACGCCTGTAATTTTTTTAACTGCTAAGGGGATGACGGCCGATCGCACCCAGGGTTATCAGGCGGGGGTAGATGACTACATTCCTAAACCTTTTGATCCCGAGGAGTTGGTGGCTCGCGTACGAAATGTGGTTCGTCGGCAGGATCGCCTACTTGCAGAAGCTGCCCGTTTCGCTGATGCCGATGTGGGCCAGATGGCACGGCAGATTACTGAAATTCGTTCGATGCTTGCCCATGGTGATGGGAGCTCAGCAAAGGATGTGGCGATTCATAGTTTTACGCCGAGGGAGGCGAGTGTCCTGCAACTGGTAGCTGAGGGGTTGATGAACAAGGAGATCGCTCGTCAGTTGGAGACATCAATTCGCAATGTTGAGAAGTACGTAAGTCGCTTGTTCATAAAAACGGGCACTTCAAGTCGTACTGAGTTAGTTCGTTACGCCTTGGAAAATCATTTAGTGACCTGACTATTGGCTGCTTGCACTGAACTGGCTGATGAAGATTGGATTCCAGCCAGCTTCAACCAGGGTTGGACCTATAGCCAACACATTGCTGCGGTGGATTCTGGACGAGGGCTGCTGGAGTTACTTGCGTCCTCTTATACCCATTCGAGTCGCCATAAATGGCAACAGCGTTTGCAGGCAGGAGAGATTCGGCTGAATGGTGAGCTTGTGCAGTTAGACCGCAGGCTTGCTTTAGGTGATCAGTTGTCTTGGCAGCGACCTCCTTGGCTGGAACCTGCAGTTCCGGTGGCTTGGCAGGTAATTTTTGATGATGGCGATCTGCTGGTAATCAATAAGCCTTCAGGGTTGCCGGTAGTGCCAGGCGGCGGGTTTCTTGATCACACGCTTACAGGCCTGCTGCAACGCCGATACCAGCTCTTGGCTGAGTCCTTGATACCTCGACCAGTGCATCGTCTTGGTCGTTTCACATCGGGTCTATTGATCTGCGCTAGGCAAGCGGAAAGTCGGGCGAAACTCTCGGAAATCTTTCGTCGTACCACTGCCGGTGATCAAGGCTGTAAGAAGATTTATCGCGCCTTGGCCCACCGCAATCTCAAGTTTGACTATGGCGAGATTGTCACGATCAGGGTTCCGATTGTTCAACGCACCCATCCCTTGCTGGGTCGGATTTGGGTGGCGGCTGATTCAGCGCTGCCAGATGGTTCAGATCAGCCTGAATCCCTCCCTCTCAAAGCGTTGTCGAGTGTGAGATTGCTTGAGCGTCGTCAGGATGCCGATTTGCTTGAGGTGATCATCCAAACCGGACGACCACATCAGATTCGAATTCATCTTGCGGCTATCGGTACACCTTTAATTGGAGATCCTCTTTACGTTCTTGGTGGACAGGCTTCCCCAGCAGTAACGCCTGGAGAGGGCGGCTATCTTCTCCATGCACATCGACTTGAAAATTTGCCTTATTGCGGCAGGCTGCATAGCTTCAAAGCTGGCCTGCCTCGGCGCCTTCTGATGGAGAAGGAATTATGAGTGACGCTTATTTAATCAGCTACGGTCAACGTTAAGTCTCAAAGGCTCTGGATTTGATGATGTTGAAGCGTTCAGTGCTGGTTTTATTCTCGTTGCTCGGTATTGAAGGCTGTAATTTTCATACAGGGCCCATCTCTGAGTCGCTAAATCCTGAAAGTATGGATCTGAAATTATTAGTGTGTAAGGTGAGGTCATCGATTTTTATTGATTCAAATCAGGATGCCAAGTTGTCAATTGGAGATAGGATTACGTATGTTTTTGATGTCTCTAAGGATGGTGCTTGCGAGCAGCCCAAATCAACCTTCTATGGTGTTGAGGAGATTGTGATGAGTCATCCCTTGGGAGACGATCAGAAGCAGGCTTTTGTTACTAGATTTCAGGGAACCTTTAGGTTGAATGAAGGGAACCTTCAGGTACGTGGCTTGAGTGATCTGCATTTGAGTATCGATGAGTGGAAAGGCATTGAAGAATCTGGAGAAGTTGATCTTGCTATTGCCAATATTTTCCCTCTTCGTCATAAGCTATCTGTAGTTGGCCAGGGAGGTTCTTATACTGGACATATCGGTACCGCCGCCGTTAGTCCTGGAGATCCTGCAGTAGTTGAAGTTAGTCTATTTAGGCAATTTAAACTTGATTAAGCTTGAATAACTTCGACTAATAATATTTTTTCTTCACTATGTGTATGTGATTAGGCTTGGATATGTCATTGCTTTTTCTTGAATTCAATCAGGCGAGAAAAGTAGAAGGGGGCTTTATTGAGGCTGCGGCGTATGGGCTCGAATCCGCATTCCATTGCTGCATTTACGATGCCTTCTTCACGAAGGGTATAAGCGCGGGTTGTTTTGCTGGGTCCGGGGAAGAGTTGGCCGATTCTTTTTAGTAGTGCCAGAAGAAGGGTGTAAGGGGCAAAGCTCACAATCAAGCTTTCTTGCGTCAGTCCGCATAGGTGACGGACCATTTCTTCAGCTGCTTGTTGGGGGTAGTGGATGAAGACATCCAGGCAGATCACGGTATGGAAAGAGCCCTGCAGGCTTTCGAGGTCCGAGGTGCTGAAGGTCAGCCGGTTTAGGTCCAGCCCCGCAGCTTCAGCACGCCGTTGGGTTTCGCTCACCATGGCTGCGGAAATATCACTGGCAGCAACTGATCCGGCGCCCAGGGCTGCCAGAGGAAGGCTGAGGCTTCCTACCCCACAGCCGGCGTCGCAGAAACTCATGGCACTTAGATCGCCGCGCTCTTGAAGCCAGGCGAGCACATCATCAACCGTCTTCTGGTGGCCGATGCGGATATTGCGCTGCACCTTGTTGACCTCATCACTGTCGCTGTAGATGCGATTCCAGCGATCAAAACCTGTTCCATTGAAGTAGTTGGCTACTTCAGCCTTTTCGGCCTTTTTGAGCTCTTTGAGCTGTTCCATGGCCATGGACTTTGGTGTCAGACGATCGGGATCTTAAGCAGCACGCTTAAAGATCAAGTCTGCAGTATCAGCTTTCCACTGCCAGCGCAGTAAATCTGTTAAGGGTTGATTTATTAGTAGCTCATGCACGCTGTGGCTCTCACCTAGTACTCGCCGAGGTGCCATGGTCGTGGCCCAGATGGCCGCGGCAGGTTCACCACTCCAGCAAGCTAAACGTCGACTTCCTTCTAGTAACGGCAGGGTTGAACCGGCCAGAGTTCCATCCTTAAGACGACAGGTGCCATCTTTGACTAGTAAAACTCGCTCATCCCAGTGGTGATTCCCCTCTTGCATGCCATAGGGAGCGAGGCTGTCGCTTACTAACACCAACTGTTCTGGTGCTAGCTGTTGCAATAGCACCGCCATGGTGGGGTCGACATGAATCCCATCGGCGATGAGACCCAGTGCTATTTGGCCATGACGACAAGCTTGTCCTACTGGACCAGGAGCTCGATGGTGAAGGCCCGGCATGGCATTGAAGGAGTGGGTCAGCATCTCCACTCCCTGATTGAAGGCAAGAGCAGAACCTTCAGCATCCGCCGCCGAGTGGCCGAGGCAAGCCACGATTCCTAAGGCTCTTAGTTGTTCGATAACTTCTGATGCTCCGGGCAGTTCAGGCGCCAGGGTCATCAGAGTGATTTCACTTTCAAAGCCGCTGATACGTTCTTCTAGGGCCTTCAGGCTTGGTGTACAGAGATGCTCTTGAGGATGGGCACCGCGACGTGCTTTTGACAGGAAAGGCCCTTCAAGGTGGGCTCCTAGAAGCTCACAGCGTTGCAGCCTGTGAGCTCCTCGGGCTGAGCGCAGCACCGCTAGCGATTGCCGCAGAGGGGCCACCCCGCAGCTCACAAGCGTTGGACAGATTGCCTGTACACCGTCTTGCCAAAGTTTGTCTAGTAGCTCCAGCAGACGGGGTATGTCTTTGCTGGTGAGCTCTGGGAAGGCCAGTCCTAACCCTCCATTGATTTGTAGGTCGATGCCCATAGGGCTTAGCCAGTCGCCGTGCCAGTTCTCCCCGTCCATTGCAGAGCCATCTGCCATGGGGTTAACACTGAGCACCCGGTCGTGATCATTCAGGGCCAGCCACCAGAGCTTGGTGTTGACTAAGTCGCTAAGGGGTTTTGGCAGGCGGAAGTTAGTTATCCGACGCATGGGAGGTGACTAGGTGTTGCTAGTGCGAGAGCATTGCAGTCACGTCATTATTGATTGTGACCTCTGCTTTTCTGCCTGTGCCTTCAGCTGCTGCTGAATTAACTCCGCGGGTGGCGGTGGTTATGGGTAGTGATTCTGATTTGCCGACTTTGCAGCCGGCTGTCACCGTTTTAGAAGAGTTCGGCGTGGTGGTTGAGGTTCGGGTGCTGTCGGCGCACCGTACGCCCCTTGAGATGGTTGACTTTGCCCAACAGGCCCAGGCAAGAGGACTGAAGGTGATCGTTGCAGGGGCTGGTGGTGCTGCCCATTTGCCTGGCATGGTGGCGTCACTCACCACGCTGCCAGTGATTGGTGTGCCTGTGCAGAGCAGGACTCTTTCCGGGGTGGATTCCCTTCATTCGATTGTGCAGATGCCTGGGGGAATCCCTGTGGCTACGGTGGCGATTGGTGGAGGTCTTAATGCTGGCTTGCTGGCGGCTCAGATCCTGGCGATCTTTGATCCACAGCTTGCAGAGCGGTTGACGACCTACCGCCAGGCTCTGCATGATTCTGTAGTAGCCAAAGATGCTTTGCTTTTAAAGCTTGGCAGTGAGTCTTATCTCGAGCAGATGTGACGGTCTTGTTGAAACCTCTCAACTCCAATCAAGCCATAGGTAAGGTCCCGGCTTGATGTTTGTGTATGAGTTTTGATGCTGAGTCATCCTTTCACCCGCCTTTTGGCTGTTGCCATTTTTCCGGCGTTGATCGTCTACATCGTTGTGATCGCTCTCTCGGCCGCTGCGGGTATTCAACCTGGAAAAGTTTTAACGGATCTAATGCAGACCTGCGACTTACCAGTTGCTGTTGGCATGGTTTCTAATTTTGGATTTTTGCTTTGGGCGGCAGCGGCAGCCATAAGCCTCTTTGTTTCCCTCTCGGGGCTAGCAATGAAGAGTGATTGGTCTCAGTTGTTGCTAGTGGGAGGCACTTTTTCAGCAATTCTTTGCCTCGATGATTTATTTCTACTGCATGATCGTCATATAGGCCCTGATTTTCTATATAGCTCCTATGCCATTTTGGCCCTATTCATCTTGCTACGCTTTCGCAAATTAGTAATCCAGGCTGATGGTGTGGCATTCCTGGCGGCGGCCCTGTTTCTGGGCCTCTCGATAGTCAGCGATAAGGTTCAGGATCTATTGCCCATTAGCTACGCCACGGTGCAGTTGTTTGAAGAGGGCTTTAAGTTTGTTGGGATTGCTTGCTGGCTTGTCTTTTGGTGGCAGGCTTCTCTACGAGGAGCCAAGCTTCAGGCTAGCGACTGACCTGCTGAGGATCTCAACGAGCGCTTTTTGCTGCTCGGGCCATTGGTATTACCTATCTGGTTGCGGCTCAGTCTGGCTTTGCCTCTGTTCGCCCTCAACCTTTGGGTGCTGCGTCAGTTGTTAGTGCCTTTAGCCCCGTTCCCTGGGCTGTTTTTCACAGCAGCCCTGATTGCATTTTTGCTAGACATCCCTAGTCGCTGGTTGAATCAGCGACTAGGGATGTCCCGTTGGCTGGCCATTGCAGTTGTGGCAACTATCGCTTTGAAATAGCTCTCGCGGAACAATATCGATTGAAGAGAAGGCGAAACTTACTGAGTGGTGGTATTTAATTCTTTCATAATCTCCTGGTTGCTATAATCAATTTCATGGTGATAACTTGAGGAGGGCAATTGCCTTAGGGCTTAATCATTCGGATGGTGCATTTGGCGCAATTGCCAAAGAAATGACCATATCATCCTGAATTGTATATAAGTGCTTTGATTATCGACCGCCTCGGTATTCGTAAGATGTTGACAGTATTAAATAAGTAATCATTAGAGATAAATTAGATAGCCTATTGGAGTAGCAGCAAGCCAGCTCATTATGCTCCAGGAATGTTCTGGTATCCCCAGAAGGATTACAAGCCAACGAAGGGTGTTCAGCCGCATATCAGAACAAAGCCAACTCTGGACTTTGATGAAGGACGAATAGATAGAGGTCGGAATAAGCAAATGTACGGAAGAATATTGATTAACATTAATCAGATCCGTTTGGGCCCACACCAATACGATCAGTAAAGTACTTAGATACCAGAATGATAACCAGCGACCATAGTCGGTCCCGAGTATAAATAGGGGTGCAATGGCTATGATTTGGATTGAGGCCACAAGTAGAGAAAAGCGGCGCAATTTAAAACGATCATAATTAATATTGGTCATGGCAATATGGCCAAATCCTGCTAAGAGTAGACGTAATCCAGCGATGGCCGTGATCAACCAAGCCAAGGGGACCCAAATTGGGCCCTCAAAGCTTTTGAAAACTTTATAGGTTTTGGCAAATTGAATGCCAGGGACCCTAGCTAAGGCCTCAATGGCTCCATCGGGTGATGCACTATTTAGCGTTTCTGACGGCCCCATTAGATCGGCAAGTTCGACCCACGAATTATGGATGGCATGGGCAATCTCACTATTGCCACGCGCCTGAAGAACTAGGAAAAATGTTGTAAAAGTAGGGAGGAGGAATAGGAAGGCCCTTATTAAACCTTTCCAAAAAATAAATAAATGGTAGTTTCTGTCTTGGGCGATCAAATAGCCTGCTATTAGAGTTAATATAGGGAGTGCAAGAAAACCATATATTTCATGACTCAAGATGCCCATGACCGAGATTATATTGATCATGATTAGAGCAGGGACTCTCGACCATCGACGAGACCACCAAGCCCTAAGGATTAATAGACAAGCAAGCAAAAGAACTAGTACAGCAAAATCCTTTCGGACCAAATTGCCAGTCGTCAACGGCCCCAGAAGTCCTACTGATGAAAGAATGACCAGCGGATGCAATAACAGCTCTCTACGCCAACAGAGAAAGACTACTAAAATTGCGAAGAACAAAAGAGATATGGCTAAAACAAGATTCTCAGGATTAACTCCTGTGACCACAGTTAGATGATAAATGCCGGAGCCAGGCAGCCCTCTGCGTACAAAGCCTCCTGCGTAGTTTATAAGCCATTCCCCAACAGTCCACGAATCGTTGTAGCTATTATTTTCACTAATATTGCGCAGTATGCCTCGGAGGAATGTAGCCGAAAGCATGAGCATCAAAATGCTGTCTGCTGGAGCTAATGAGACACCCCAGAAGTAACTCATAAAGAGCTGAAGCCATCCATGCTTCTTCAAATCAATTGAGGCCTCTATGAATCTCTTGATTTTAGCCCAAGCGCTGACCTATAGGATCAATCTATCTTTGAAAAACATTGCAAGGCCTATTCCTTGGGCATAGTAACTGCAACACATCTTGCTTCCAATTCTTCCAAAGGTTGATTTATCGATGCTATTTGCATTAGAGTATTGATTCTAAAATGACTGAATACTGCCATGCTCTTTTTATTAATTTGTAGAGGGTTGAGCTGGTAGGAGTTGCAAGCTCTTGCCCCATGGGCTTGATAATCACTTTTTTGGCTGAATGCATATTCTGACAGATATGTTTTACATTTATGACTCACAATCTTGCTTTTGAAACTAATGCTTGACTGATTGGGTATGCTTCTATCCGCAGTATTCGCCTTAAGCATAACTTCTAATGATTCTTGGCAAGTTAATGGCTGGCTTAGGTGATTTGCTTTGCGATGAATGGCTTTGGAATGTATCTTCTTGGCTATCCCCGGCCTCTGGCACTACTTCTTGATAGCGATAATGTTAACCGGAGAAGTATTGACTTGTTGGCGCAGAATGATTGTTTAATTTACGGGCAGACAATATTAGGGAGTATTCTCTTGATTGATGAAAATTATTGATCTAAAGTCCAGTCCTAATTGCCATGTCTGAACAGAAGACTTTGCTTGGATCAAGTTTTTCTCTTGCTTTCTGCCACTCCTCAAGTCGTGGATAAGTTCGACGAAGGATTGTGGCTGATTGGCGCGAATCTTTCGCCAGGTAAAGTCTCCCATTAGCAGCAGCTATGTGTTCATCTAGATGGTCAAGTACCTCAAATAATCCCGGTACCGCTGCAGGAAGATCCACTGCAAGTGTCCATCCCTGCATTGGAAACGACAAGTGGCCTGGGTTACTAGGACCAAAACGCTTGAGCACAGTCAAAAAGCTCGAAGTGCCAACTTTTCGCAAGGCTTCTAGCGTGTAGAGCACTAAGTGTGCGGCGTTGTCTGGCACAACGAATTGATACTGCAAAAAACCGGCCGGGCCATAGATACGATTCCAGTCCTGCACACCATCAAGAGGGTGGAAATAGGCTCCGATTGTCTGTAATTCACCTAGCCGGTGCTTGGGTGCCTTGCGAAACCAGGCTTCGTTAAAGGCTCGTACGGTGAGCTTGTTGAGTAGCCCTCCAGGGAGAAACGTCGGTGCTGAGGCCAAGGGCTTGGGGTCGTAAACCAGTGGATCAGCCTGTTGGCTGGTGGGTAGTTGTTCGGCAATGGCATGGTCACCGCAGCTGAGCACTCCGCGGCCCTTTGCATCGAGGCTGTCGATCCAGGCGACGCTGTAACGGTAATTGCTATCAGACGCCACCATCGCCGCCATTAGCTCATCGAGATTCTGATATCGAGCGGTATTGACGCTGATCAAAGAGCTGCTGATTGGGATTAGTGAAAAGGTGGCTTCCACGATGAGGCCGGTGAGACCCATCCCACCCACCGTTGCCCAGAACTGTTCGATTTCATCCACGCTGCCACTGGGGGTGAGCTCACGCAGCTCGCCGCTGCCATCAACAAGCAACAGCCGTTGGACATGATTGCCAAAGCTGCCATCAACGTGATGGTTTTTGCCGTGCACATCTGCTGCAATGGCACCGCCAATGGTGACGTTACGAGTGCCAGGGGTGACGGGCAGAAAAAAGCCTGCCGGCACGATCACCCGCAGCAACTGACTTAGACTCACCCCGGCGCCGGCTGTCACAGAGCCTTTGACAAGATCAAGGTTGATTTGATCAAAGGCTCCCATCTCAACCGCAGAGGCACCATCCAGTTGGGCCGC
>Ga0066836_10001052_pt1 | contig 14173 bp, 11 predicted proteins | sample ETNtaG_18_FD_71568 | JGI IMG/M metagenome (GOLD analysis project Ga0066836, IMG submission 71568) | Marine microbial and viral communities from oxygen minimum zone, Eastern Pacific Ocean - ETNP201302SV91 | ecosystem: Environmental > Aquatic > Marine > Oceanic | place: Pacific Ocean: Eastern...
ACTTTGTTAAATTCTTTTACTTCATTTATCCAAATAGCATTTTCTTGGAAAAATGTTCCGGGTAAAGTCTTGATTGAACAATGTTTATCATTAGAGAATGCGTAGTTTTCTTGGCCCGGGCCAACAGTCTGGAGGTTGTAATGAAAGCGAGTCTGGCGTGATAAGTCTTCGTGCGTTAACTCAATATCAATATACTTCATGTTTTGGACGGTATTATGGGATAGCTTTTCAGATAAATACGTGCAAGGTTGGATCTGGGTCATAGGATAAGACATAAAAGTATTATCGTTTGCAAGTCTCAATGTTGCGCGAGCTGGGACGTAATGGTCTAATACTATTTGAAAGAATAAACCGCGTTCAGTGTTAGAAATTTCTAAACTAGGGTTCACATCAAGCACGCTTAATTCTGATTTAATATCTGTCCAGTGAAAGGGATTTACCATTCCACCAAGTTGGTTTATACCAATGATTTGGAGTATTCTATTATTAATAGATTTTGTTGAGATAGTAATATGTAAATCTTTTTTTACCTGTTTAGGTTTATGAATATTCACTTTTTGATCAGCAAAACCATAGGGTGTGAAACTATAAATAACTGCGTCGCGGATTGGTAAGCCGCCTCTGCGTGGTGTCAGAGTAAGTTTTAGTGAATCAGAATCTCTATATATTTCTTGAGCTTCAAGTGTCATAGGGAAAGTCCCCGCCACGATTCCTTTAACAGTTGTTTTATTCCCAAATGCATCAAAAATATATATTTCTACAGTATGAAACCCTGGGGACAGGCCTAATATTCCTGAGTTTTCGAGGCTGTGTATAGATAATTTTTTATGTTCTGGCAACCGATATAACTTTTGGAATTCGCCCATATTTTTTCTTTTTAAATCATATTGAATAATAGTTTTAGCAAATTTGCCTTGTTTAAATGGGATTTTTGTATAATTCAATTCAAACTCTAATTCTCTATCAATGAAGAGTTCTGCTCTATGAAATTGATATATATTATTACTTCCTTCACGTTTGTCTACCGCCTCTATTGCAAATCCAAATTCTCCAAAGACACTGAGTGTATCTGCAAAATGGTAAACACCATTTTTATCACGGAATAATGGAATAGTTTGTATAAGTGGACTTGCGTTTATCAAGGCACCTTGTGTGATTGGCACCACTGCCAATTTTTTTGCTAGAGGCCTCGTATTATCATCCAAAGCAAAAGCCATCACTAATGGATTAAGGGGTTCACTTTTACTAGATCTGTATTCAAAGTGAATATGTGGGGCAAAAGAATGGCCCGAGTTCCCAGAAAATCCAATTAGATCTCCTTTTTTCACTTGGAAATCCCGCCCAGAAAATTGAACATCTACATTATAACTTAATCGTTTTGCCTGTTGAAGTTTCCACACTTTTTCCATGACCGGTGTGAATGACTCCAGATGCCCATAGACAACCTCATGTCCGGAAACTGTGCGTTGATAGATTGCCTTCCCATATCCATTATAATCGGACCGCATACGACTAATATAGCCATCCTCAACAGCTAGTACTTCCATTCCAATCTTTCCATTAGTTTTAATATCCAAACCCATATGAAAATGGTCATCTCTGTTCTCACCAAAATTTGATGAGAAAAACTTACCTAGCCGAGTTGGCCACAGAACATCTTGAGAAAAAATGTTTGCTGAAGCAATTATGAAAATTAAAGTAAAGTTTCTGATCATGAAGGATTACGCCAGTGCAATTTATTTAAGCATTAGGTGGGTTATCAATGAGTGATTTGCATCCTCTTACGACTTATTGTAAACTCTATAAAATAATTACATGTATAAAATAAGGAAATAAAATGAAAAATTTATTTTATGTTGTTTTAGTTTGGTTACTGCCGGCGTCTATTTTTGCAATAGGTGGTTTTGGACTTAGCGGTGGAGTAGCCTCATTCACAGCAGACCCCTCTTCTTCCCCTCTTGTATTAGATACCGGCTTGGAAGTAGGTCGGATAGAACAATATGGGTTTGAAGGTGCTCTTGCAATAGGTGGATATGTTTACCTTGATATTATACCGTTTGTCGATGTTGATATTGAAGTGAATGGAATGGGAAATGTTTATGATTTTTCATTTTATAATGATGCGATGGAATTACTAAATCAATCACCAGATACACTTCAGTTTGCTTATGTTGCGGGGAATCAGTACATAACTATTAAAAAACCACTTCTTAAATTGGGTATCCCATTTTTGGCTAAGGCAAAATTATCTGCTGGTGCTGGGATAAATACACATGCTGCGACCCCTATTATAAATCAAGAAATGATAAGTGCCTTTGTAACGGGTGCAGATGGGCAATCTGATTTACAAAATGGAACATTTGATTCAGCTGCATTGGAAACATATTTAAAGGATAATTTGATTGAGTCGTCGGGTGTACATTTACAACTAGGTTTACAATTTAGGTTACTTACTTTTGATGCGTTTGCTTATTATAGACAGACAATTGCAGAAAATGTTGTGCCAGAGAAAAGTGGGTTTGGTAGTTTGAACCTCAGATTAGGTCTTGGTATTTAAATTTCATTGGTAATACAGTGGATTGACCCACCACTTAGTTGAAATTGGCTTGTTGGTGTTATTGCTATATTAATGCCTAGATCTATAAGCTTTTCATCAATAGATGGATCTGAAAAATAGTTAGGCCTAATGAGTAAGCCTGGCAATGGTAATGCATTGGCGGCAAATGTACCAATATTATTGATTGTTCCAATAGCATCCTTTTTTGGTATATCAAATACGTGTATACCCCTATTATCAGCAAATTGATATAAATGTTTTTTTGAATTATCTGTTAAAAGTTTATTACAAATAATAAGAGCAGCAATCTCCCCTTTATTATTTATGCATGGTGTAAAAAAAGTATCTAAGTGAAATCCCTCTCCCTGCAAAAGTACCATTTCCTCTACATTTAAGGCTCCAGCGACATAGTCTGCCCCATTTATAGTATTGCGCTGGAGTCCACTGAATAATATTTTTTCCTTAGCACAATAATAAAATTCGCCACCATCAGCTCTTAACCCTCTCCTATCTGGCATTTGAAGAATGTTCATTCCCAATGTTTCAAGAGAACTCTTTATGATTTCATTTTCAAGTCTTCTTGATGGTTCTCCGGCTCTAAGTATAATGGCAGTACCATTTTGATCCGAGATGAAAGGGTCTCTTATAAAAATGAAATCATGTTTGGGGTTATCTCTATCCAATACCTGTGGAAAATCAAGTTCAAACACTTCGTGCCCAGCATCTTTTATTATTGATATGAGTTGTGACCTTTCACTCTCTAATATATTCAAATCAGGGATTGATCCCCTTATCATTGCGGGGTTGTCATCGTATTTTGGGACCCCTTTTTGCCACCATCCTGAGGGTGGTAATTTGGACAACAAAATTCTCATTGAGAGCTAGGGAAGTTTATTAATTGACTAAAAGGACATTTGAAAAAATTTATATATAATCTAAATCAATTGCTACGCGAACCACGCCTCTTTCAAAATAAATAATAGATTTATTTATATTCATGTCTACTTTTATTTTTCCTTTAGATGTGTTGATTCTTATTGATTGGTTTTTTGGTTTTGGCCCCTGAAATTTTAATCCGTCTTGGTAAAAAGTACTTAAATCAATTTTACCATAAATTTTGTTTTTACGTTCCATTTTCACAATTGGATCTTGAATTACCAGTTTAATTTGATTGCTATCAAAACTATATTCTACAAATATATTTTTACTAATCGTCTTTTTAATGTTTACTCTACCTTTCTTATAAATCACTGTTGTAAAGAATTCTGCGGACCCATGTTGAAATTTTACATACGGATCTTTAATTGACCACAGCGCCTGATCTCCTTTCTTCCCTTTTGGTATATCATGATTGCCAATTAATAATAAATAATCATTTACCAAATCTTCTGAAATTGATACCGATATTTCCCCAGCATGTAACAATGATACCAAAAATAAGGTGCTAAACAGAATATTTTTAATCATAGTGAATTCCAATCTTTTAAAAATTTTAAGATATAATTTTTAATTATTTCTCTTGTGTCTCTAAAATTATTTAATTGCATACTGTCTTCACTCCATCCATCAAAAGGATCTTTTATATTCCAGTGAATGCGTTGTCTGTCACCAGGGAATACTGGGCAACGTTTTTTTGCATGATCACAGACTGTAATAATAATATCTATACCCATATTAATATAGCAATCTATGCTATCAGATGTATGTTCTGAAATATCAATGTTTAATTCTTTCATTACAGTGATAGCATTAGGATGAACCCTACTAGGGCAGGTTCCTGCACTATATACTTCAAAAAAATTATTAGCCAAATTTCTTAGTAAACCCTCGGCCATTTGAGATCGACAGCTATTACCAGTACATACAAAAAGTACTTTTCTTCTTTTACCCATATATTGATTTTGCAAAAATTAAATGGTTTTTCAAAAAACCATTGTGTTATATGGATATTGATGTAATCGATTATTATAGTATACGATCATTCTTATAATAAGATTTTAAAGGGAATATAAATTTTGCCTAAATTTCCAAATGGCTGAAGCCTCAGAGAAACTTAATAATGCTCTTTTTGTTAACCCACTTGAAACAATACCAGGGTTAACAATTAATGATCTAAATAAATATCTTCCAGCAATTCGTACTATGGAAGATATAACTATGAGTTTGGATAGTATGTCTGAAGGAATGTTTTTAACTAAATGCTTAGATGGTCTTAAAAGGTTACCAGATGAATCTATTGATTTAATTATTGCTGATCCACCAAAGGATAATTGGGATACCATAACTGAACCAAGCCAAAATAATACTTTGCAAGAATATTATCAGTGGAATCAGGCATGGCTTTATGAATCACACCGTGTATTAAAGAATACAGGTTCTATATATATTTTTTCTCCTTGGCAATACTCTGGAATGTACCAAGGGTTATTGGGTAATATTTTTAATATTCAGTCAAGAATAATATGGCGTAATCAGTTCTTAAAGAATCAGAATAGTACTTGGGCCGATGAAACTTCAGATATTTGGTTTGCAACAAAATCAGATGACTTTTTATTCAAACAACACCCTATAGGTATAAGTACAATAGAAAAAATAGACACCCATTTAATAGAATCAAATCTTTGGTTAGACATCCCAAGGATTGTGGAAGAAGGTGGGCGTTATCCTGAAAAGCTATTTTCAAGAATTATAGGGTCAAGCAGTTTTAAATTAAATTGGGTTTTAGATCCCTTTATGGGTTGTGGTGATGTTGGGGTTGTGTGTAAAAAGGATGGTAGACGTTTTATAGGATTCGAGGCTGATAAGGACCGCATGTTACTATCGATGAAAAGGATAGATGAATCATAATATGAATATATTAGATAGAATAAAAAATGATATGTATGCAGCTATGAAATCTGGAGATAGAGAGGTCTCCCAGACCTTAAGAACATTAATGGCGAAATTGAAGGATTTTCAAATAAATAAAAATAAACTAATCACAGATCATGATGGCATAGGTATTATAAAAACTTTAGTAAAACAGCGAAGAGAAGCATTAGAAATCTATGAGAACGCAGACCGCCTTGATCTGGCGGGAAAGGAAAGAATTGAACTCGATATTCTATCCTCATACCTTCCAGAATTGATGTCTGAAGAAGATATCAAATCACTTGTAAAACAGATAATTACTGAAGTAGGAGCTAAAAGTATGTCTGATGTTGGTGCAGTAATGCAACTTGTTATGCAACGTGGAGGAGAAAAAGTTGACGGTAAAAAGGCTAATTTAATTTTAAGAGATTTATTAGAATAGATGTTCTGGATTCTAGATGGAATATCCTTTGTATGCATATTAGTCATTGGTTATAATGGTTTCAAAAATGGTTTAGTTGAAGAAATGGGGCGCTTGTTGGGTTTAGTTATTGCAATATTAATTGCTATTGCTAACACCTCATTTCTCTCGTCAGAACTCCATAAAATACTTCCGCTTGATAATTGGTTAACAAAGTGTTTTTCTTTTACATTTTTATTTATGACTGCTTTGATACTTTCAAGAATGTTAACAAAACTAGTGCAAATAACATATGTATCAAAAGACAATGACTTAATAAATAAAGCAATGGGTTTTATTTTTGGATCCATTAAAGGTGCTTTTATGTTGGTTATCTTTTTTTGGTTTGTTGCAATTCTGCCAATAGAAAAATGGAAAATGATAATTAATCAAAAATCTCAAATTGCTTTTTATAGTCATCAATTTCGAAAAAGTATTGTATCTTTTTTTAATTGGGAAGACCCTGTCTCATTGAGTGAGGCATACATAAGACAATTGACGCAGCCTTAATGCCTCAAATACCTCAAGATATTATAGATCGTGTACGCGACACCTCAGATGTAATTGATGTTATATCACGTTATGTAGATTTGAAACAGCGTGGAGCAAACTTTATCGGTCTATGTCCATTTCACAATGAAAAAACACCTTCTTTTAGCGTTGCTCCATCTAAGCAGATTTATCATTGTTTTGGGTGCAATAAAGGAGGGAATGTTTTTTCTTTTTTAATGGACTATCAGAAAATTTCATTCCCAGAGGCTGTGAAGTTTCTTGCAGATCAATATAATATTCCAATTAGTTTAAACAATGAAACTTCAGGGTCTGAAATTTTTTCTGCTTTATATGAGTTACATCAAATTGCAGTAAAATTATATCAAGAAAATTTATTTTCTAAAGATGGAGAAAAAGCTCTAAACTATTTATTTGAAAGAGGGATTAAAGAAACTACAATAAAGCAATTCAAAATAGGCTATGCAAGAGATGAATGGGATGAACTTGTTTCATTTTGCAAAGGGAAAGGCTTCACACGATCCCAAATAATAAAATCGGGTTTATTCACTCATTCGGAAAAAGGAATTTTTGATCGGTTTCGATACCGAATTATGTTTCCAATATTTCATCCATCGGGTAAAGCAATAGCTTTTGGTGCTCGAACCTTGAGTGCTAAAGAGCCAGCTAAATATTTGAATTCTCCAGAGACTATGCTTTATAAAAAAGCAGAAGTTTTTTATGGATTAAATGCATCACGAGATGAAATACGCCAAAAAGGATATGCTGTTTTAGTTGAAGGTTATATGGATTTTTTAAAACTTTATCAAGAGGGCATAAAATCAACTATCGCAATTTCCGGCACTGCGTTTACCAAAAAACACGCTATTGCTCTAGGGAGGATTGCTCAGAAAGTTATTCTATTTTATGATGGAGATTTGGCTGGAAGCAATGCTGCAATTAGAGCCGGATGGGTACTGCTCAAAGATGGCTTGGAACCATCTATAGTTAGACCGCCCAATGGATTGGACCCCGATAATTGGATCGATTCAGAAGGTGCCAATGAGATTCTTTCTAAAATTGAATCTCCCACGAGTTACATAAATTTCCATATAGATTTTAATCAAGGTTTAAAACTTAATGGAATAGATCGAAAGAATTATATTATCAGTTTAGCAAGAGATATAAAAAGTATAAAAGATGGTATTATACGTGATGATCTAGTAAGGATAGTCTCTGATAAATTAATGATTGATGAAAAAGAGTTCCTACGAACTATGAAAACCCAAAAAGTGGTCGATGATTTTAATCCTAAAGAAAACACATTAAATAAAAAACTTATCTTTACAGATAAAGTAGAAAAAGCACAAATTGAGTTGCTTAATTTATTGGTATGTAATGATGAAAATATACGAAGTTTTGTAAAAAACAAAATTAATTTGACTTTGTTTACAGTACCTTTTTTTAAAAAATTGGCAGGATATTTGATTGATCAAAATTTGCCTATAGATTCATCATCAATTATCGAGTATTTTCAAGAACAGAATGAACGTGATTATGTTGCACGGATCTTATTTAATCAGGTGCAAAGCAACTCAGTTGAAAAAATTGTATCTGATTGTTTAAAAATCTTAAAATCTGAACCATTAAAACAGAAAATTAATGTTCTTCGTATACAGATTAGAGAAAAAGAATCTAAAGGAGAAGATCCAATGCAAGAACTAAGTGCTATTGCTAACTTACGAAAAGAATTAAATGGTCTTTAGAAAACACTTAATATTATTTTACAGCTCTATTTTACTGTTTTGTATTACAACAATTCCTGCAAATCAGGTTCAATTAATAACAATGCATAAAAAGAGTAATGGTACATTACTTAGAATAGTAACCAGTGCTGTTTTAGATATTGAAAATATCGCAGGCTGGTCAGGCCAAGAAAACTGGTTTTATGTTACATTAAATGGGACTTATCTAAGCCCTGCAGCAGTTGAATATATTGAGTTTGAACCGCCACTAGTTGATATTGAAATCACGGAGAATAATCAATCTGTGCAATTGGGATATTTGTTTGATAGGCCAATAGAAGATTTTGAAATTTTTCATTCATCTGCTAGCCGAGTTATATTGATACAGGTATGGGAATCATTGAATGATAGTATTAGATATCAAGTCCAATTTTCTGAAGGGAAGAATGATAATAGAGTATTCTCATTGCCAAAAAATGAATCAAAAGGAATTCCCTTTTACGACTCTTTTATTTATGCGAGAGATAAATATGGTCCGGAAAAATATTTTGTTTGGTATAACAATTGGTATTCTACAGAAGATAAAACAGATAATGATACTATACAAAAAGAAGAGATAAATAGTAGCGATCTCCAATCCTTGAAGCAAGATCCAAAACCTCTAAGTATTAAAAGAAAAAGAGTAGAGGTTAGTGGACCACCCCCTCCACCAAAAAGGCCACGTTATAAGCAATCACTTGATATTTCTTTTATACTTAATGATGGTTTCCTTATGTCAGGCTCAAATAATCTAAGAGCTATAAAAGCACTACAAGAGGCCCTTATTTCTTTAGGTTATGATCTGGGAGTTGGAGGTGTTTACAATAATGGTGTAGACGGAAACTTTGGTCCTAAAACAGAAGATGCAGTTATCCAATTTCAACTTGATAGAGGTTTTAATAGTGCAAATGTCGATGGGATTGTAGGTGAAGGTACACACAAAGAATTACTAAGAGCCCTGTCCGGTGAAAAACCTATTATTACAAAAAAAGTTAAAGAAAAAATTGAAGTAGTATCTGAATTAGATCAAAAAGTTAATTTTGAACAGAAATTTGGGAGTGTGATACATCAAAGCAGACAAACAGCAAGAGAACTTTTGAATCAGGCACCTATTACGACTCAGGTAAAACGAGAAAAACGTAGACTCCCTAATGATGCTGAGATTAATCTATTACCTCCCGATTTATCTAACCGTAAAACATTTCTAAAACTAAGTTGTAATCTTGAAGGGGCAAATGTATTCATCGATGGTTCATTAATTGGTAAAACTCCAATTAAGAAAAAAATGCCTGTTGCTCCAGGATGGCATAGAGTTCGAGTTGTAGACCCCAATTCACCTCCGCCTAAATTTGCAATGGATATCCCTGATTATCAGGATATTTATATTCCAAAAGGTAGAACTCAAAAAATTCGAATTAACCTTGCGATAAGCAACGAAGAATAATCTGATTAATATGAGATTATTTTCCTCTATCAGTGGAATCCGAGGAATAATTTTTTGGGTTTTAACATCTAGTGTTTTACTATCACAAGATATGCCAGTGATTCTTTCTGCTAAAACTCATCCTACTGAAACTGGTCTCAAACTAGAGTTTTTTCTTTCAAGCTACATAAAAAGAGAAGATCTTTCCAGCTGGATTGAACAAAAAAATTGGTTTATACTAAATTTTTATAATATTATAAAGCCAGACCGTGGTTTTTTTAAAGAAATGGTTTCGTATCCAGTCCGAGATGTTCAGGAAACCTGGTCTCAAAATTCAAACTTGCTACAATTATCAATACAAGTTGACCGTAGTATAGGAATTTTCGATGTTGTGCTGCATAATGAAGGCAGGAAAGTTCTCATTGTTTTAACTTATAGTGATTATGTTGAATCCAAAGAGGCAAATCCATCATATGTATTCCCGAATTTAAAGGACGCTGAAAAAACATCTCATCCATTTTCTTGGAAAGATGCTAGAGAACGTACAACTCTTGAAATTATATGTGATACTAAGGGCCTTCCAATTTATGTAGACGGACATATGGTTGGACATTCACCACTTAAAAACTGGATTGACGTGCTTCCTGGTTGGCATAAAGTTGGATATTTCCCTAATGACTATAGTCCGGATCCGAGTTCGTTAACTTCCAAAGAAAAAATGTTAAATAACATTCTCCTTTTAGGGCGGTTGGATGTGTTCGTTGAAGAAGGATCTCATGAGACAATAGCACTGAATTATCAAACCCTAGATGAAGATGTTGTAGACTATACTAAGCGATTTCAATCTGGTGCAATGGTCGGATTTTCTCTGTTTTTTGTTATGATTGTTTTAATGAGTTGGGGGCTGGCCTGATAAAGAAATACCGTTTTTTACTTTATATTTTTATTATACTATTTTTGTCAAGATTATCTGGGAATAATGAAAATGCAAATTCAGCAATAAAGAGTGAATCACGAGTTGAGTATTACAGATACTGGAATCCATATCGTAGAGTTTTGAGTAATAGAGGGGATCCTCAAAGTTTTTATGGTAAAATATATTACCAAGCAATTTACAATAAAGATGAAAGAATTAAATCCGTTACGCGTATTGGTAAGGATCGAGAAGCGAAGGAAACCTATCATATTACTTGGTCAAAGTCAGGTATTCGATCTGAGTACAAAGTAGAATTTCACACAGATGGTAATGCTTCTAGGCTTGACTCCACACTTTATGCAAACCAACTTAGTTTTACTCGACCAGGATGGATAGCGCAATTTAGAAGCAGAAGTGATGGGCGCCCAAGAGAAGTTGTTTTTAGTGATGCGCTGGGATTTAGATACTTTTCGTATCATTTTAATTACACCTTTTTAAAAGATGATAAAAATTTTTCTGAAGTGGTTGAATCATCATATTACGACTCTAATAATCAATTTATAGGACGACATTTATTATACTGGGGGAAAGGTGCTTATTTGAAGATGATTCAATATTTTGATTTAAAAAATAAAATAATTCTTAGTAAAGAATATTTACACGATAAAAGACTAGAAGAGACTGTAAGAATAATCACTGATGAAAACAATAAAGAACTAGAACGAAAAATTATACCTTATATGTTACCAGATAAATATGCATATAAGTATGAGTGGACGGGTAAAAATGTAATTGATCGTGGTCTTAAGGAAATTGATAATTTAGATCTTGCTCTTGAATTTGCTTTACGTGCACAGGAAGCATTGGAAGAAGCTAATGAAGAATTAAGATTGGCAAGAGAAGCTTTTGATGAAGCTAATGCGCGTGCTAAGCGTACTCAAAAACTTTTAAATCAGGCAAAGGAGCAGGCAAGAGATTCTGATGCCTTTCAGGCAAAGATGGAAGATGCAAAAGAAAAAGCACAAAATGCCATTGAAAAAATGTATGATGCTGAGCGTGATGCAGAACAGGCACGATTAGAAGCAGCAGCAGCAAAAGCAACACTAGGAGCAATAGAAAAAACTCGCGATGTAGAGGATTTTGCAAAAGATGAATATAAAGCCGCTAAAAAAGAGGCAAAAGTTGCAAGGAAACAGGCTAAAAAAGAGGCAAGAGCTGCTAAGGCAGCTCTTCAAGATTCTCTTTTAGGTAAAGAAACTAGGACTTTCTTAACATTTTCTTATGGTTGGCCATTCTTTATTGAGAACACATTGGGCAATCATACTCCTGGAGTACAATATACATTTGGTCTAGGCCGTAGAAATATGTTTGAATTATTCGGTAGAGACACAGACCTTGGTTTAGAAGTGAATTGGTACGACTTTTATTCTGATTCGCTTGGGAAAAACTTTCAAACTTTGAGTTATTTTTTATTGGGCCAAATAGATTTGAGACCAGGGTGGAGATGGATCCCTTCTAGACTTGAAACAAGTATAAAACTTGGCGCGGGTCTTGTCTCACCTGGTTATGGTTTTACATTGGGATCCGCAGCAACCTATAATCTTCTTCCGACTCCTATTACATTAGGTTGTTTCTATCAAACACACTGGGTCTATGGAATAATTGATAAGGATACACAAGCATACTGGTCTACGGTTGGTTTACAATTTGGTGTTAATCTTCAGGATAAGCTTCCCGAAATATTTGATATAGATTTTCCAAATATTTTTGACATTTTCTGAGAGAATAAAAAAAGCCTCCGCAAAGGAGGCTTTTTTTATTACATTTCTAAATTAGGATTAGAAATTAATTTTTAATCCTGCATTAAAGTATCTAGGAGTACCGAGGAATACTTCGGCGTTGTGTGCAGCGTGCACTTTATCCCCATAACCATTATATTGGCTGTTATCAACAGCATCCTGCACATATACATTATCAAGAGCATTAAAAATATGCGCAAATAATTGGACATTGGATCCTCCTACATCTAAAGGAAGATCATAGTTTATATGTATATCCATTTTTGAGTACCCTGGAGCTTCCCAGACTTGGGATCTATCTGCATTTGTATCTTCTCCATCATATTCACGTGAATCAGGGCTCCAGTCTGCATAATTATTATCATATATATTGTATAGCACCTGTGTCTTCAAGCCTTCTACAAGTTCAAAGGTAACTCCTGCAGCATATGATGTTTGGGGCATATCACCAACATAAAGTCCGCTTAATGCGTAACTATATGGTGTTGTCTTCAACCCAATAGCATTACCTGATGTATCATAATCAGTTTCCTGATAGTTTCCAACAGCATCTTCAGTGAAAGACCAATGGCCCACACTCATGGCAGCATCAACACGTAGTTTAGGATTAAGTTGTCCTGCTACTTCCATTTCTACTCCTGAGTGATTTTGATTTACTCCTGTGAGAAAGATCACGTCTGTATCACCGGAAGAACCTTGTCCTGTTGTTACTGCTTTTGTCAGGTTTCTATCTTTCCAATCAGTATTATAATAGTTCCCTTTTAGTGCAACAACGCCAGAGCGATAGTTAAATCCAGTCTCATAACTTTCAAATACTTCATTTGATGGATCAGGTGCTACAGTTCCATCATAATAGATCACATTATCCATAATAGGTGGTTTTTCAACATTTCCATAGTTAGCAAAAAGACTTAAGGATTCGCTCAAATCAAACATTGCACCGCCTTTATACTGCATGGTAGAGATGTCATCAGATGTAATTTTTTCATTCGCAACTGTGAAATGATCTTGATAAGAATATCCAATAGTTGACATCCCGAACATTCCATATCCAGAAAGTGATCCCGCAGTAAAACTAGCTTGACCGAAGAAACCAAGCCAATCTACAGTAGTACTGTTATGGTATGCTATAATATCTCCAAGGACAACCTTTTTCCCCAGATTATTTCCATCTGCATCTACACCATTATTGTCATCAGCATAATCAACAAAATAGTCACCACCGAGTAAATCACGGACTTCACGTGCGTGTTCGATACCCGCGGTTCGCCAGTCAATACCTGTCTGAAGTTGTATGTCACCTAAATCAAAATTCAATTTTGAAATAAGACCGGTTGTACTTTGCCTATTAATTGAATTACGTAGGATACCCGTAGATTGGTTTTCTGTGTTATGCCATGCACTGTCTACATTTGATGAATTTTGCTCGATTTCTGCATTCCAGTCCCAAGTCCAAGGTGAGCTCGCATACCAAGCATTACCATCCACTGCAGGTGATCTGCTTACACTTCCATAAGTACCTGTACCACCACCTGATCCTCCTGACCAATAAAAGACTGACGACAGTCTCAGTTGATCAGTTAATTTCATAAAATGATTTAAATTTACAAGAGGTTTGTGAAAGAAATTTTCTCGTTCATTTAAAAAATTTGGATCATACCTATCGACAGTTTTTTCACCATACATATACCAGTATTGTTTTCCTGTATAAGAAGCGTTTACAGGGCCCCAATTTTGATTAAAATATCTGCCAGCTTCGTATTCAAATTTTTCACCTGATGCAAATGATGAATCGTTGTAGCCTGCTATATCTCCAGCTAATTCTTGTGAGTATGTAGCAATATTTTGTTTGTAGAGATTCTGACCATGTCGCTGAGGTGCACCAATTGCATACA
>Ga0066836_10001054_pt1 | contig 14163 bp, 9 predicted proteins | sample ETNtaG_18_FD_71568 | JGI IMG/M metagenome (GOLD analysis project Ga0066836, IMG submission 71568) | Marine microbial and viral communities from oxygen minimum zone, Eastern Pacific Ocean - ETNP201302SV91 | ecosystem: Environmental > Aquatic > Marine > Oceanic | place: Pacific Ocean: Eastern...
TTATTTATTTTACCTGTGTATGCAAATATTTTATCTCTTAATGAAGATCCATGAATTTTATTATAATTATATTGAAATTCAGCCTTATATAAAGAAATGTCTACACTACTAGGACATTCAGTAGCACATGCTTTACAACTCAAACATAAATCCATAGCATCTTTTAATTCATTACTATCAAATTTGTTCTTATTCTTATTATTCGTTAAAACTTCCCTTAAAACATTAGCCCTACCTCTAGTATTATGCAGTTCATCTCTTGTAGCTCTGTAACTTGGGCAAAGAGTTCCTTTTAAGGAAATACTTCTACAATTTCCAGCGCCATTACATTTCTCAGAAGCTCTTAATATTCCTTTATCATTTGAAAAATCAAAAATTGTTTCGATTTTAGCTTCTTTCCTGTCTTTTTCATACCTAAGGTTTTCATCCATAGGCATTGGGTTAATAATTTTTCCAGGATTAAATATATTTTCAGGGTCAAAAATTTGTTTAATTTCTTTTAAAAAACTATAATTTTCTTCTCCTATAATTCTAGAAATAAATTCAGATCTTACAATTCCATCACCGTGTTCTCCACTTAAAGAACCATTATACTTATTGACTAAATCAGCAACGGATGATGATATTTTTCTAAAATCTGAAACTCCCCTACTAGACTTTAAATTTAAAACAGGTCTTAAATGTAGCTCCCCAGCTCCTGCATGAGCATAATAAACAATTTCTTGATTAAACTTTTTCATCAACTTTTGAAAATCTGAAATATAATTTGATAGCATATTTAAAGGAACAGCAGTATCTTCAATACATGCTACAGCCTTTTTATCACCAATCATATTCCCTAATAGTCCCAAGCCTGCATGCCTAAGACTTAAAGCAGCATCAACTTCTTTTTCTCTTAATACTACTTGAGCATAACTTAATTTTTTAATTAAATGATTATTCTTAATTAATTTTATCTGGTCTTCAATGTAATTAATATCATTATTTTTGAATTCTAACAATAAAATTGCTTTAGGATCTCCACTAATAAAGAATCTATTTCTTTTGTGCAAAGGGTTGTGCAAAGTACAGTCCAAAATAGTTTTATCAATTAACTCACAAGTATCTAGGTCAAACTTCATTAAATATTCTACCGATTCCATGGATTTTTGAATAGAATCAAAATGAAGAGCCAGTATAATACTTTTAGAAGGTGGCAGAGGATCTAATTTTAATGTAATTTCAGTTGTAAAAGCCAATGTCCCTTCACTTCCACTTAATATCTTAGATAAATTTAAATTAGCACCATTTTTATTAAAAGGTTTTTGATTCACAATTGAATCTAAAGCATAACCCGTATTTCTTCTATGTATACTTTTATCTGGGTATCCATCATTTATTGTTTTTTTTGTTTTTTTATCACTAAACTTCTTTATAAAATATCTGTAAATATCTCCTTCTAAAGATTTTAATTCTAACTTTTTTTTAATACCAGGATTATTTATATTCTTAAATACTACTTTTGATCCGTCTGAAAGAATAGTACTTAAATTTAATACTTTATCTCTTGTAACTCCATATTTTATTGATGTTGTTCCAGAAGAGTTATTTCCAACCATACCTCCAATCATACAATAATTTGAAGTTGATGTATTTGGCCCAAAGAATAGTCCATGTTTTTTCAAAAACAAATTAAGTTCATCTCTTATTACACCTGGCTGTACAGTCACTGTTTTGTTTTTTTTGTCAAACGAAACAATTTTATTTAAATATTTAGAAACATCAATAACAATTCCAGACCCGACACATTGTCCAGCTAATGATGTGCCTGCTGCACGAGGAATAATTGATATTTTCTCTTTCAAACAAAAAGAAATTATTTTTTCTATATCCGAATTAGTTTTTGGAAAAGCAACTGCTGTTGGATATTTTTTATAAACCGAAGCATCTGTTGCATATAATTTTTTATACAATAAATCATTTCTGATTTCACCATTTAATTCTTTATTTAATGTGCTTATTTTGTTTTTATCCAAGCTATTATTAATTATAAGGCTAATTTAAGAATAAGTTTTTCTATATAAATTATTACTTTTACCGAGTTATAAAAAACTATAATGATCAAACGATTATTCATATTGTTATTTCTATTTTATTCTTGTGGTTCCGATGATAATTCATCTACTATTATTGGCAAGTTTGACAATACCTCTAAAACTAAAATTTTCCTTATTGAAGCAGACTCAAACAATCAACCAATTGTCGTCGACTCCACTAATTCAATTGATGGATCTTTTGTTTTTAAAAGAGAAGTCTTTATTCCTAATATTAATTTTATTCAAGTTAAAGACTATGCTGGAAATTTTCCGTTTGTATTGGAAAAAGGTAATATAAATATTGAATTATATAAAGATAGTTTACCTTCTTCAATATCATATGGCACAAAATCAAATGATAGTTTCATGGAATATAAAACTAAAACTAAAGATTACATAAATACTTTAAACTCTATTCAAAAAGAAATGCAAGAAGCCTCTTTTAGAAAAGACACTCTAATTTATTTAGATCTACAAGAAGAAATAAATGATATAAGTAATCAAATAAAGAACTATGAACTTGAATTTATCAAAATCAACAATGATTCTTACATTTCAGTTCTAATCCTTGAACGCTTTTTGAATTCAAAATTAATTTCACAGGATAGCGCAAAAAAACATTATAATAATTTCACCAAAAGGGTTATTAACAGTCCTTCAGGAATAAACATAAATCAAATTCTTAAAACACCTAAAGACCCTGCAAAAATTGGAAAAATAGCTCCAAATTTCAATGGCCCTAAACCGAACGGAGATATTTTTTATTTAAATGAAAACCTAAAGAAAATTACTTTAATTGATTTCTGGGCAAGTTGGTGCAAGCCCTGTAGAATTGCAAATCCAGGTTTAGTTAACATCTATAATAAATATAAGAACAAAGGTTTTCAAATAATATCAGTATCATTAGACAGAGATAAAAATCAATGGATTAAAGCAATAAATGATGATGGGCTCTTTTGGGATGCGCATGTTTCAAATCTCATGTTTTGGAAAGACCCAATTGCAGTTCTTTATAAAGTTAATGCAATCCCTGCTACATTTCTTTTAGATTCAAATGGAAGAATTATTGAAAAAAACTTAAGGGGTATTCAACTTGAGAATAAAATCAACGAATTACTTAATTAGAATTGCTTCTATTTTTTTAATTTAAATAAATAGTATCCACTAATTATAATAGTAGACAATAGAATAATTATAATCCAACTAGACTCAATTAAAAGTTGAGGCATAATAAACAAAGTTAATAGTATTCCAGAAATTGCTCCTCCAAAATGAGTTACATGACCAATTGAATCGGATTGGCTTTTCATCCCATATAAAGTATATACCATATAACCTATAACAAAAATATATCCAGGAATTGGTATAGGTATAAAAAACATAAATAGTTCCATTTCAGGGTATATTAATATAGAGCTAAATAATATTCCTGAAACCGCTCCACTAGCGCCAACAGCACTATAATTATTTTCTTTAAAATGATAGTAATAAGAAGCTAAATTTCCAACAATCAAACTACCTATATAAATAATAATAAACGAAATCATTCCAAATTTATACAACACAACTTGAGAAAAAAAATAAAGAGTTATCATGTTAAAAATTAGATGAGTTGAGTCAACATGAAGAAATCCTGAAGAAATTAACCTATAATATTCTTTTTTTTTTAAATCATAAATATTGAACTTATATTTTTCAAAAAACGAATAATTTTTAAACCCTTTAAAACTTAAATATATATTAGATACAATTATTAATAGTGTAATTGGAGATATATGCTGCATTTTATGAAAATAAATATTTATATATCAAATTTTATACCTTGCGCAAGAGGTAAATCCCCAGAAAAGTTAATTGTATTAGTTTGCCTTCTCATATAAACTTTCCATGCGTCTGAACCGCTTTCTCGACCTCCTCCAGTATCTTTTTCTCCTCCAAAAGCACCTCCTATTTCTGCTCCAGAGGTTCCAATGTTTACATTAGCTATACCACAATCACTCCCCCAATGTGATAAAAAAGTTTCCACTTCCGTTAAATTTTCTGATATAATTGCAGATGAAAGACCTTGTGAAACATCATTTTGAATATTAATTGCATTATCAATTTCTCCTGAATATTTAATCAAAAATAATATCGGCGCAAAAGTTTCCTTTTGCACAATAGGTGACTTATGATTAATTTCTGCAATTGCAGGTTTTACGTAATATCCTCCTGGTAATTCTTTTAATTTAATTTCTCCTCCTTCTACAATCCACTTTCCTCCTTGTTTATTTACTTCTTCAATCGTTTTAAAATAATCATTCATTGAATCCTTGTCAATAAGGGGGCCTAAATGATTTTTTTCATTAATAGGATTTCCTATTTTTAATTGATTGTATGTTTTTATTAACATTTTTTTAATTTTTTCATAAACTGCATCATGCACAATAAGCCTTCTTGTAGATGTGCATCTTTGCCCGCAAGTTCCCACTGCTCCAAAAACTGATGCTTTAATAACAAGGTCAAGTTTTGAATATTTTGATACAATAACTGCATTATTACCTCCAAGTTCTAAAAGGGTTTTACCAAGTCTTTTTCCAACAATACTAGCTACATCTTTCCCCATTTTTGTAGAACCCGTAGCTGATACTAATTGTATATTTTTATCTTCAGCAATAAGTTTTCCTATATCAGCTCCTCCGTTAACTAAACAAGAAACCCCTTCTGGCAACTTATTATTAACTAATATTTCATTTATAATTTTTTGACAAGCTATACTAGATAATGGAGTTTTCTCACTTGGTTTCCAAACACAAACATTTCCGCAAACCCATGCTAGACAAACATTCCATGACCACACTGCAACTGGAAAATTAAATGCAGAAATTATACCAACAATTCCCAGAGGATGATACTGTTCATACATTCTATGTTTAAATCTTTCTGAATGCATTGTCAATCCATGAAGTTGCCTTGAAAGACCCTGTGCAAAATCACATATATCAATCATTTCTTGAACTTCACCAAGCCCCTCTTGTAAAGATTTTCCCATTTCCCATGAAACCAAATGTCCTAATAATTCTTTTTTCTCCCTTAGGCTATTACCAAATTGCCTAACCACATCTCCCCTTATAGGAGCTGGAATTTTTCTAAATTTTACAAAAGCCTCTTTAGCAACTAGAACAACTTTTTTATAATCTGTTTTTGAAGCTTCTACAATTTGAGCTATCTTCTCTCCATTAACTGGACTGTATGAAATGTTTTTTTTACCATTTGCAAACCATTTAGATCCAGTAGAACATCCATTTTGATGATTTAATATGTTTAATTCTTTAAGTACTAAAGATATTTTTTTCATGTTTTTTTTACTTGATTAGAAAAAGTGCTTTCAAAAATCAAATCAGCATTTCCTGTTTCAAAGCCATCCCTTCGATGAAAACTTTTTATTTGATTTGGCTTTAAATGAGAATATTCAGGAAGAACTTTTCTCTCTGCAAATTCCACATAACTTCCGGCAATATATGATTTTTCATTATTTTTAAATTTTGCTAAAACTTTATTAGCTACACTACTACTTTGTTTAAGCAATCCATCTTTACTTATTTTTAACAGTCCTCCAGAGTCATTTAATTTAATATCTAAATTCAATAAAAATTGATTAAACTCTTCTAAAGTCCTATATCCTTCTGGAAGTTCATGAACACTTATGGTATAATGATTTAAATAATATCTATTATAAATGACCCAAGAAGCATATTCACTTTCTTTTAATAAAAAATTATAATCCTTTAAAGTTGGTAATTTCCATAAAGGCTTTCTAAAAAAAGAAACAACTTCCTTGACATCATCTAGTTTTAAGTCATTTACCGGATCTTTTTTAATACCACTAACATATGAATTAATAATATTTTGACTTTTTTGAGATAGTTCTTCAACACATAATTCACTAATAAAAATTCTAGGAAGATGGATTTCAGGAGGAGAATACCAATAAGCATTCAGTTTTTTTTTATTAAATCTGTAAAAGTCTCTCTTTTTATAACCATAATGCAGAAATATTTTTTCAAAAGATTTTAATCCTAAATGTTTTACTCCAAGAGTTCTAAAGGCAATATGATCATTTAATATTTGAGATTGACTGGAAACCAAATTATTATTAATCATAGCTTTAGTAATCTTATTAACATAAGGCACTCTTTCTTTATAGGTAGAAAACAAACCCTCTAAAATCTCTGTTAATGGCGATTTATTTATAAAATCCATTAAAATGTTTTTCTTAAACTCTTATAAAGTTATATTAAATTTTAGCTACTATATTAATTATCTTTGTCAATTAATTTTATAATTAATAAAAATTGCACGCTTTAACATATTTTATAGCTTATCCATTTTTACATATAATATCAAGACTTCCGTTTTCTTTATTCTATTTATTATCAGATTTACTTTCATTTTTTATGCAATATATTTTGAAATATAGAAGAGATATTATAAGAAAAAATCTAAATCTTGTTTTCCCAAAACTAAGTGAAAAAGAAAAATTAATTATAGAAAAAAAAGCCTATAAACATTTTTGTGATTTATTTCTTGAAATTATTAAATCTTTAGGAATGTCAAAGAAAGAAATGACAAAAAGGTTCATGTTTAAAAATATTGAGGTAATTAAAGAATTTGAAGATGATAACAGAAGCTGTTTTATTATGTGTGGTCACTATTCTAGTTGGGAATGGATGCTTTCAATAAGTTATTATATTAATATTCCTGGAATAGGCATTTATTCTCCACTAGAAAATCCGTACTTTGATAAACTTGTTAAAAGAATGAGAAAAAACCATAAAGCTCTTCTTTTATCAAGGTATCATACAGTTGAATCAATAACTAAAAATGAAAATAATAAATATAAAGCGGTGTACGGTTTTGCAGCTGATCAATCTCCTAAACTAAGAAAAAAAACATATTGGACTAAATTTATGGGTATTGAAACACCTTTTTTTACTGGAGCTGAACGTCTTGCAAGAAAATTAAATATCCCTGTAGTTTTTGCTGACATAAAAAGAGTTAAAAGAGGTTATTATGAAGCTGAATTTAAAGTTTTATCAAAAAACCCTATTAAAACTAAACAATTTGAAATAACAAACAAATTTATTGAATTAGTTGAAAATCAAATAAAATCAGACCCCTCTGAATATTTTTGGACTCATAATAGATTTAAACACTCAAAGTCTTTCAAATCTCTTTAATTCTCTTAACAATTTCTCTTGATAAACTTTTAGCCTTATCCTCAGTTTTAGCCTCTGTATATATCCTAAGTATCATTTCAGTATTTGATTTTCTAATATGGACCCATGAATCATGAAAATCAATTTTCAAACCATCTTCATTATTTATTTTTTCATTTTTGTAAAAAGCCTCAATCTTTTTAAAAATATATTGAGTTTTAATTTTTTTTGATATTTCAATTTTACTTTTACTCATATAATATTTAGGATAGAGTTTTTTTAATTCTGAAACTGATATGTTTTTTTCAACCAAATGAGATACAAAAAAAACAATCCCAATTAAAGCGTCTCTTCCATAATGAGTTTTAGGATAAATAACTCCTCCATTACCCTCTCCTCCGATTACAGCTTTGGTTTTTTTCATTTTTTTTACAACATTTACTTCTCCAACAGAACTTGAATAATAGTTTTTACCATATTTTTTTGTAATATCTGATAAAGCTCTAGTTGAAGATAAATTGGACACTGTATTTCCAGGTGTGTTTTTCAAAATATAATCAGCACAAGTAACTAAAGTATATTCTTCACCAAAAACTTTGCCTTTTTCATCAACAAAAACTAACCTGTCTACGTCAGGGTCAACAGCAATTCCAAAATCAGCTGAATTCGATTTGACACTTTCACATAGTTCTGAAAGATTCTCTTTCAGTGGTTCAGGGTTATGAGCAAAATCCCCATCGGGTTTACAATTTAATTTAATGCAACTAATATTCAATTTTTCTAAAAGATAAGGGACAGCAATTCCTCCTGATGAATTAATTCCATCGACAACAACTTTAAATTTTTTAGACTTAATTTCATCTAATTTTAAAAAAGAAATTTTTAAAATTTCATTAATATGATCTTTGTAATATTCATCTTTAAAATTAATCTTACCAATTATGTTTTTTTTTAAAGTTTTAAAATCAAAATTATTTACTTTTTTCACTATTAGTTCTCCAGCTTCTTTACTAATAAATTCTCCTTGTTTATTTAATAATTTAAGAGCATTCCATTCCTTTGGATTATGACTTGCTGTAATCATTATCCCTCCATGAGATTTAGTTCTTGGAATAGAAAAACCTACAGATGGAGTTGTTGAAAGGCCAAGGTCTAATACATTTATTCCGCATGAGACTATAGTTTCATTAACTAATTTATGAATTTCAGGTCCTGATTCTCTTCCATCTCTACCTGTCACCACTCTTAAGTTATCTCCTTTTTTGTTTATTGACAAAATCCACTCACAATAAGAAATAACAAATTTTTTAATATTAACTGGAGAAAGGTTTTCATTATCATCATCACCAACAGTTCCTCTAATACCTGAAATAGACTTTATTAATGGCATATAACAAAGATAAAAAGCTTATCAACAATATTAGTATTATTCATTTTATGAAAAAAATTTTTTTAGGTTAATTAATGATGTAATTTCACATTATAGTAATGAAATAAAAAATTAATAGATGAGAAATTACACATTCCTATCTACAACCATTTTATTGTTTATTCTTTGTTTTGGTTGTACAAACTATGAAAAAGAAGTCAAAGCAGCTACTGTTTCTGCAAGGAAAGAAGCTTCAGATATTGGAATTTCTATAATGGCAAAAGGAGGAAATGCCTTTGACGCAATGATTGCGATGGATCTTGCATTATCAGTATGTTATCCTAATGCTGGAAATCTAGCAGGAGGTGGTTTTTTTGTTTATAGAAAATCAAATGGAGAAAAAGGAAGTTTAGATTATAGAGAAAAATCTTCTGAAAATGCTCAAAAAAACATGTTTTTGGATAATGAAGGAAATATTATTCCAGATAAAAGCACACTTGGAGGACTTGCTGTTGGTGTTCCGGGAACTGTTGCGGGATTATTTGAAATATATAAAAAAATGGCAACCTTACCTTGGGAAACTCTTGTTCAACCAGCTATAGATCTTGCAGAAAAAGGATTTGTAGTCACAAAAAAACAGGAAAATAGTTTGAATAGCAAAAGAGAAGATTTCATTAAAATTAATGGTAAAGAAACTTTTTACGGTAATACATTTAAAGCTGGAGATACAATTAAAAATCATGCAATAGCTTCAACACTAAAAATTATTCAAAAAGAAGGCAAAAATGGTTTTTATGAAGGAAAAATCGCTAAACTAATAGTTGATAAAGTCAAAAAAACAGGAGGGATAATTACTCTAAATGATATGAAAAACTACTCCCCTGTATGGAGAGATTTAATTAATTTTCAATATAAAGACTTAAATATATTTTCAATGGGGCCTCCATCAAGTGGTGGAATTTGTTTAGGGCAAATCATGAAAATGATAGAACCTTTCTCAATTCAAAATTATAATCACAATTCTCTTAAATATATTCAATTACTAACAGAAGCTCAAAGAAGGTCTTATGCAGATAGAAGCGAGTTTCTTGGAGATCCTGATTTTAATAACATTCCTCAAAACGAACTAATCTCTAATGTTTATTTAAAATCTAGAATGAATAATTTTTCTTTTAATAAAGCAACTTCTTCATCAGATATAAATTTTGGAAATGTCTACATGAATGAAAGTGATGAAACTACTCATTATTCAATAATTGACACAGAAGGAAATGCAGTTGCAGTTACTACCACTTTAAATGCTAGTTATGGATCAAAAGTTTACGTTGAAAAAGGAGGGTTTTTCTTAAATAACGAGATGGATGATTTCAGTAGTAAACCAGGAACACCTAATATGTTTGGACTAATTGGCAGTGAAGCAAATTCAATACAAGCTGAAAAAAGAATGTTGAGTTCAATGACTCCAACTATTATTGAAAAAAACGAAAAAATATCAATGATAGTTGGAACTCCAGGAGGATCAACTATTATCACCTCAGTTCTTCAGACAATTTTAAATGTTTATGAATTTCAAATGAATATTCAAGAAGCTGTTAATGCTCCAAGATTCCACCATCAGTGGTTACCTGATGAGATTAGGTTAGAACCTGAAAAATTTGATCATTTAATTCAAGACTTATTAAAAAAAGGCTATTTCATTAAACCTGAAAAAGAATTAATAGGAAGAGTAGATGCTTTACATGTTAATTCTAAAGGAATAATACAAGCAGGAGCTGATCCTAGAGGAGATGATTATGCTTCCTTTTTATATTAATTAAATTTTCAATTTCAATTAAGTAATAAATTTTAAGCTTAATATCTTAATTTTGCAAGTTTACTTTATGGAATCACAAAATTCAATTGAAATAGAAGGTGCTAGAGTTCATAATTTGAAGAATATAAACTTATCGATACCTAGAGATAAGTTTGTTGTAATTACCGGTTTGTCTGGTAGTGGAAAATCTTCCCTTGCGTTTGATACTATTTATTCAGAAAGTCAAAGAAGATATATGGAAACATTTTCCGCTTATGTAAGACAATTTATAGGAAATATGGAAAGACCAGATGTAGACAAAATTGAAGGTTTATCTCCAGTAATTGCCATTGAACAAAAAACTACTTCAAAAAATCCAAGATCTACAGTTGGGACAGTTACAGAATTATATGATTTTATAAGGCTTTTATACGCTAGACTAGGAGTTGCTTATAGTTTACATAACAATAAAAAAATGATTAGTTATTCAGAGGATCAAATAATTCAATTAATTAAAAAAGAATTTAATTTAAAAGAAATTTATATTTTATCTCCAGTTATAAAATCAAGAAAAGGACATTATAGAGATTTGTTTGACTCATTTATAAAAAAAGGATTTTTAAGATCTAGAATTGATGGTGATATTATTGATTTAAAAAAAGGAATGATGTTAGATAGATATAAAAATCATGATATTGAATTGTTAATTGACAGAATCATAGTAAAAAACAATAAAGAATCAATTTCTAGATTAAAAAACTCTATAAAAACAGCTCTTTACAATGGTGAAAATTCAGTTTTAATAATTAACCCTGAAACTAAAAAAGAAAAATATTACAGCAGAGACCTTGTTTGTCCGGATTCAGGAATATCTTACAGTAAACCAGAACCAAACTCGTTTTCGTTTAATTCGCCTAAAGGAATGTGTAAAACATGTAAAGGATTAGGTGTTAAAAACATTATAAATAGAAAAAAAATAATCCCCGACTATGATAAATCCATTGAAGATGGAGGCATTATCCCTTTAGGAAACAATAAAAACTCATGGTCATATAAGCAAATTGAAACTATATCAAAAAAATATAGGTTCTCATTAGATGAACCTATTAAAAAAATTAAGACCAAAGCTCTTGATATAATCTTAAATGGAGGTGAAGAAAATTTTAAAATTGAATCCAAAACTCTTGGAATAACAAGGGAGTACAATATTAATTATGAAGGAATTGAAAATTTTATAAATAATACTTATGAAAATTCTGAATCTTCATCCTTAAAAAGATGGGCATCAAGTTTCATGGATAAAATTAAATGCGAAAAATGCAAAGGTAGTAGGTTAAATAAAGAGTCTCTTCAATTTAAAATATATAAAAAAAATATATATCAATTATCGAAAATGGACCTTGGAGAACTATATATATGGTTAAAAACTATTTCTAAAAAAATTTCAGATAATGAAAAATTAATTGGAGAAGAAATAATCAAAGAAATATTAACAAGGCTAGAATTTTTGTTAAATGTAGGACTGAATTATTTGAATTTAAATCGACCTACTAAATCACTATCAGGAGGAGAATCTCAAAGGATTAGATTAGCAACTCAAATTGGATCTCAATTGTTAGGTGTCTTATATATACTTGATGAGCCAAGTATTGGTTTACATCAGAGAGATAACCTTAAATTAATAAATTCTTTGAAATCTTTACGCGATATTGGAAATTCAATAATAGTAGTTGAGCATGATAAAGACATTATCCTAAGTTCCGACTATCTTATTGATATGGGGCCTTTGGCAGGAAAAAATGGTGGTGAAATAATATCGACTGGTCCACCTACTCTATTAATGAAAAAAGATACAATAACTACAAATTATTTATCCAATAAATTTAAAATTGAAATTCCAAAAAAAAGAAGAAAAGGAAATGGAAAATTTATCGAATTAAAAGGGTGTAATGGTAATAATTTAAAGAATGTTGATGTGTTTTTCCCTCTTGGTTTAATGATATGTGTTACTGGTGTATCAGGAAGTGGTAAATCAAGTCTTATAAATGAAACTTTGTATCCTGTTTTGAATAATAAAATTTTTAATGGTGTAAAAAAACCTTTATCTTTTTCAAAAATCATAGGTGTTGAAAATGTTGATAAAGTAATTGAAATCAATCAACAGCCAATTGGCAGAACACCTAGAAGCAATCCTGTTACTTATTGCGGCATATATAATGAAATAAGAAATTTGTTGTCAATAACTCCTGAAGCTAAAATAAGAGGATATAAACCTGGTAGATTTAGTTTCAACGTTATTGGAGGAAGGTGTGAAACATGTAAAGGAGCAGGGCTAAAAACAATTGAAATGAATTTTCTTCCAGATGTAAATATTGAGTGTGAAAGTTGCATGGGTAAAAGGTTTAATAGAGAGACTTTAGAAATAAGGTTTAAAGGAAAGTCTATTGCAGACATCCTAAATATGACAGTTAATGAAGCTTATCTTTTTTTCCAATCAATCCCTAAAATTTCAAGAAAATTAAAAACTATTAAAGATGTTGGTTTAGGTTATATTTCATTAGGCCAATCTTCTGTTACACTATCAGGTGGAGAGGCCCAAAGAATTAAACTTTCTAGTGAACTTTCAAAAAAAGATACTGGAAATACTTTTTATATATTAGATGAACCAACTACAGGGCTTCATTTTGAGGATATTAGAGTTTTATTAAATGTTTTAAATATTATTGTTAAAAGAGGAAATACTGTATTGATAATAGAGCATAATATGGATGTTATAAAACAAGCTGATCATATTATAGATATTGGATTAGAGGGAGGGGAAAATGGTGGAGAAATAATATGCCAAGGTAGACCAGAAGAAATAATTAAAAACAAAAAAAGTCATACTGCTTCATTTTTAATGAAAGAACTATTAAAATAGATTAAGATGAAACCTCAAAATAAAAAAAATTGGAATGAAATAAAAACCCATGATTCATGGTCTCTTTTTAAAATAATGAGTGAATTTGTTGAAGGATATGAAAAATTAAGCGCTATAGGTCCTTGTGTCTCAATTTTTGGTTCAGCTAGAACAAAATTATCAAATAACGATTATAAACTCACGGTTGAAATTTCAACTAAAATTGTTAAAAATGGATATGGAGTAATTAGTGGTGGAGGTCCAGGAATAATGGAAGCTGCAAATAAAGGCGCTAAAATTGGAGGTGGAGCATCAGTAGGATTAAACATTTTGCTCCCCCATGAACAAGGAAGTAACCCTTTTATAGATAAAGATAAATTAATTGATTTTCATTATTTTTTTGTTAGAAAAGTAATGTTTGTTAAGTATGCTCAAGGTTTTGTAGTTATGCCTGGAGGATTAGGAACATTAGACGAATTGTTTGAAGCTATGACATTAATTCAAACTAAAAAAATTGAAAAATTCCCTATTGTTTTAGTTGGGAAAGATTATTGGCATGGATTAGTTAACTGGTTAGAAGAAAAGCTCTTGAAAACAAACAAAATAAACAAAAATGATCTTTCAATTTTTGAAATTGTTGATAGTGCAGAAGAGGTAATTGAAATTTTAAATAAATATTATGAAAACAAAAATTTAAGACCTAATTTTTAATCATAAATGAATAGAATCTATTATTTATCCCTTAATGTCTTTTTGTTTTTTAGTCTTTTTAATTCTAGATCTCAAGTAAATATGAATTACAAAATTGAGGCTAATCTAAATTTAAAAGA
>Ga0066836_10001060_pt1 | contig 14148 bp, 9 predicted proteins | sample ETNtaG_18_FD_71568 | JGI IMG/M metagenome (GOLD analysis project Ga0066836, IMG submission 71568) | Marine microbial and viral communities from oxygen minimum zone, Eastern Pacific Ocean - ETNP201302SV91 | ecosystem: Environmental > Aquatic > Marine > Oceanic | place: Pacific Ocean: Eastern...
GCCACCGAGCAGAATCGAACTGCTGACATCCAAATTACGAATTTGGCACTCTACCAACTGAGTTACGGTGGCAATTAATAATCATTTAATATGCTTCAACCTCTAATAATTCCACTTCAAAGATTAAAGTCGCACCTGGAGGTATTACACTCCCCGCACCTGCATCACCATAACCAAGATCTGGCGGGATGGTTAATTTTCTTTTCCCTCCAACCATCATACCCTTAACACCAAGATCCCATCCTTTAATCACTGAACCCACACCTAGTGTAAATGTAAAAGGCTCTCTTCCAGAGTTTAAGGATGAATCAAAAATCGAGCCATCCTCTAATTTCCCAGTGTAATTCACCACAACTTTATTATAATCCTGGGCTGCTTGACCTTCACCAACCACCAAATTCTCAATAATTAATCCATTATCCATAGTTAAAATACTTCCTTTGTTGTCACAACCTAATTCAATAAGAATCAAGCAAAACATTAATATTTTATGAGAAAAATTCATTTCACGTACGTTCATTTATTGATAAAAAAGGTCTGTAAATTTACCTTATCATTACTCTGACACAAATGATATAGAAAATGAAATATTCTTTTATAAAAATAATTATTCCAACTTTAATAGTTACAAGCTCTGTTCTTATCGCAAGCGAACGATTACAGCTAAAAAATGCATCTCTTCTTGAAAATAAAACTACAGCAGGTGAATCCATAAAATATATATCAGGGAATGTAATTTTTTTGAAGGGCGATTTGACTCTTAATTGCGATGAAGGTAGGCACTACGATGAAAAGGGACTCGCAATATTATATCAAAATGTATCTGCAATCCAAAAGGGACGTAGTTTAACTTGTGATACCATAAAGTTTTTTTCAAATGAAGATAAACTAATAAGTATAGGAAATTCTCGAGTTTGGGAGCAAGACTATGATTTGAAGGCTGATTCTATTACTGTATTTACAAAAATAGATAGTGGTGTTGCACTTGGAAATGTTACTCTATTCCAAAAAGGACAAGTTATTAAAGCTGATCGTATTGAATACCAAAAAGATAAAATCCATGATGGTGTATCTTATACAGCCATTGGTGGAGTAACCATAGCAGATTCGACAAGAATAGCAACCTGCGAAAGAGCTCAATATAAAATTGAAAAAGAAATAACAACGTTAGAAATAGAGCCAAAAATAAAAGATGGTGGCAGAATTTTATCTGGTGAAAAAATTGAATTAACCTATCAAAACGAATTATTAAAAAAACTGTTTATTCCACGTAAAGCTTTAGCTATCACTCCTATTGATGGATACCAAAGATCGCTATCTGATTCTTTAAAAGTTGGCGACACACTAGAATTTGATGACCGTATGGAAGGATCTGAATTAATAAGCTTCTTTAAGGATGGTGTGATTGATTCATTGCGGATTGGAGGAATGGCTAAAACACTATACCATGTATTTGAAGATTCAATCTACCAGGGTAAAAATAATGCATCTGGGGATACTATAATTATGATATTCAAAAATAATGAATTAGATATTCTAGATATCTTTGGTGGTTCAAAAGGAAAATATTTACCTGACCCTATTGCGAATGACATGAGTACTCCTATCGTTTATTCTGCTGATAAAATTCAATATCGCTTAATAGATGAAGAATCAGATTTCAAAGGCAATGCAAATATAAAACATGATAAAACAGATCTAGAAGCGGGATTTATTAATATAGACTGGAAAACAAATCTCTTAAAGGCATTTCCTGGACTACGATCTGACACCACTAGCCTGCAAACCATGCCTTTAATTAGAGAGGAAGGGAAAGACCCTATGGTTGGTGACTCTATGGTCTACAGCCTAAAATCCAAAAAAGGTAAAATTAGTATGGGAAAGACTAAAGCTGATGATGGTTATTATACAGGCAATAAAATTCGCAACCAATCTAACAAAGTCTTTTTTATAGAAAATTCAACCTATACTACCTGTGATTTAGATACTGCACATTTTCATTTTGAATCTAAAAAAATGAAAATTATTCAAAATGACCTAGTTATTGCAAAACCCATAATCCTCCACCTAGGTCAAATACCAATATTAGGTATCCCTCTAGGTATTTTCCCGCACAAAGGTGGACAACGTCATTCTGGTTGGATTATGCCGTCATATGGAGATAATAAAAATCGAGGGCAATACATTCAGGGCCTCGGATTTTATTGGGCACCCAGTGATTACTGGGATTCAAAATTCACAATGGGTTTTGGAGATAAACAGGGTGCTACTTTCAGGCTAAATACAGTTTATCGCTTGCGTTATAAATTCAGCGGTAATCTCAGTTTTTTCAATCAACAATATTTAAATGGAACAAGTGATATCACAAAACTTTCTGAACAAAAAAATACGAGTACTACGCTAAAATGGGTACACAAACAGGATATGCGAAATAATCAATCTCTTAATGCAAACATAACATATTCTACAAATGGAGACTACAATAAAAAATATGGTTTATCACAGGCTGAAAGGATGGACCAAAAAGCCATTTCTAATCTGTCTTATTCAAAAAGGTGGCCTAAAGCAAAAAATTCATTTAGCTCTAATTATTATTCTAATATTGATTTACTTGTTAGTGAAAAAACTGATCCTATCAGTAATTTTTATGTACAACCATCAAAGGCTGGTACTCAAATAAATATTGAGAATAAAACGTTTCCAAAATTTTCATTTCGCCACGGGCAAACTAATTTTTTCCCTACTTCAACAAATAAGAAAAAATGGTACAATACCATTTCATGGGATTATGGCTTAAACTATACCAATAAAGATCGAGATTATTATGAATCCGAAAAAATAGATTCAGTATTTGTCTGGACAAGAGATTCATCTGGAGCATTAATGAAAATGAATGAAAAAAATAATGCCTGGGTACACACTACTCGCTTGAATGCTCCACAAAAACTCTTTAAATATATTTCCATTAATCCCAGCATCAATCTTAAATCTGTGTGGGTCAATGAAACTCAAGATGGTATATGGGATGCTGATTCAGGCATATTTAAGAAATCTCAAAAGCAGGGATTTGCATCTAGAACTACTGGCTCATTCGCAATGAATGCTAATACTCAAATTTTCGGTCTTTTCCCAATACCTTTTGGACCTGTAAAAGCAATTCGTCATGTTATGTCACCTTCAATTGGTTATTCCTGGACACCTGATTTTTCAAAGCCTTTATTTGGATATGATTTAGATTATGTTTTTACTGAAACAGACTCTATTGGGAATGAAGTTTTTCACGATCGGTTTGTTGGAAGTATGGCAGGTAATACACCACGATCAGAACAAAAAACTATGACTTTAGGTTTAAACAATATATTCCAAGCCAAAATAAAACAAAGCGATAATAATGAAAAAAAAATTGATCTTATGAGTTGGCGCATGAATTCCGGTTATAATTTTGCAGCTGATTCAATGAGGCTATCAAACCTTCGATCTAGCGCCCGTTCTAAGATTGCAGGAAAATTGAATCTAGACCTTAGCATGACTCATGATTTTTACAAATATGATAAAGAATTAAATAGACGTATTAAAGAATTCAACAAAAATGAAAATGGAATTATAGCTCCTAGACTTACAAATGTCCGCTTGTCAACTGGTTTCAAAATTTCAGGAAAAAACTGGAATTATTCTCCAACCAAATCTAGTACAAATGAAGACACCCTAACTATTGATGATGATTTAAATGGTCAAAGCTTAAATAAATCAACAGATAATCCTTTAATTAGAAATAATAATAAACAACTGTGGAGTACTAATATAAGTTTGAGTTATAATTATTCTGTTATTAATCCTGATTCCCCAACTAAAAATTTTTGGGCAAATACCACTTCAAATTTGAACGTAACAAAAAAATGGAAGGTTTCTTATAGAGCTCGTTTTGATCTTATAAAACGAGATCTTATAAATCATTCTTTTTCTATCTATCGAGATCTACATTGTTGGGAACTATCACTTGGTTGGACTCCAAGTGGACTTGGACAGGGGATTAATTTTAAGCTAAATGTAAAATCACCTACACTACAAGATCTAAAAATTGAAAAAAGAGGAGGTATTTATTCTGGTGCAGGGTTTTAAATCTTCAATTAATTTCACTATCGACCTGTATGAAAAAATTCTAATCAATATAATAGTTTATTATGATTTGTCCTGAATGTAAAATGAAATATGTTTCCAATATAAAAGAATGTAGTAGTTGTCAAATTAATCTTGTAGAGACATCTACAATAAATAAACGATTAAAAAGAAAAACATGGTCTCCACTTTCTACTTTTAGTGGACGATTATTGGCTGATATGGTAGCAGAAGTGCTAGATCAACACTCTATACCATATCACCTAAAAATGGATTGGATATCATCTGCATTAAGTGTTGAAGCCCTACAAATTCCAGGGCAAACTGTTCAGATTTTTGTTCCTACAGAATATCTGAGTAAAGCATCTGAGTTAACTTCATCTATAACTGGAGAGTTAGAATGAATCATATAAAGAGCATTAAAGGAACACATGATATTTTACCTGAAGAAAGTAGAAAATGGCAAAATCTTGAATCCATCATCAAGGATACTTGTGCAAAATTTGGTTACCAAGAAATTCGAACTCCTATTTTTGAAGATACAAATCTGTTTTTAAGAAGTGTCGGAGAAGAAACAGACATTGTCTCAAAAGAGATGTATACCTGGGAAGACAAAGACGGGACATCATTAACATTAAGACCTGAATTAACTGCCTCAGTAGCTCGTTCTTACATTCAAAATAATCTGGGAGGGAAATCCCCCATCCAACGCTTATATTATATTGGTCCTCTCTTCAGGAGAGAAAGACCACAAAAAGGTAGACAAAGACAATTTCATCAATTTGGCATCGAGGCATTCGGCTCCAGTCATCCTGAGCAAGAAGCGGAAATCATAGCTCTAGCATGGCATATTTTATTGAAAAGCGGTTTAGAAAATAATACCAAACTTTATTTAAATAGTATCGGCTCTAAAGATTGCAGAATTAAGTACCGTGATGCGCTAAAAAAATTCATACGCCCTCACTTAAATAAACTATCAAAACCGAGCCTTCAAAGATTTGAAACTAACCCACTTCGTATTTTAGATACAAAAAATAAAGATGAACAAATGCTACTGAAAGGTGCTCCCAAAATCTCTAACTATTATTCAAATTCAGACTTTGAACATTTTGAATCTGTCAAACACTTTCTTGAAACTATGCATATTCCCTATACAATCAATTCTGCACTAGTTAGAGGTTTAGATTATTATACAAAAACAGTTTTTGAATTCACATCTGAAACTCTTGGAGCACAAAACGCTTTAATCGGCGGTGGACGTTATGATGGACTCATTGAAACCTTAGGTGCAAAATCGACTCCTGGAGTTGGTTTTGCTGCGGGGATGGAACGATTTCTAATTGCAATGACAGACTTAGATAAAAAAGAAAATAGATTTAAACCCGATATCTATTTTATATGCATAGATGAAAAAGGATTACCCATAATTCTTCAAATTGCTAACCAACTAAGGTCTAATGGGTATAAGGCAATTTTTGATCCACTCAGAAGGAGTATGAAAGCTCAGCTAAGGGAAGCAAATAAATCCGGCGCAAGGTACGCTTTAATCTTAGGTGAAAATGAGATGAATAATGACTCAATCATTTTCAAAGACCTTAATGATAGTACTCAGAAAAATGTTTTACAAACAAATGTCATAAACTTTTTTGATAATTTGACAAACTAAATTTTAAATTATTATATTAAATACGCGCGCGTAAATATCGTTTTTTTGAAAAATTCTGAGAATTATTAAATGAATAACAAACCACTATTAATTGTAGAATCACCAACGAAGGTTAAAACAATACAGCAATATTTAGGAAGTGAATATGATGTTATATCATGTGTTGGCCATGTAAAGGATCTGCCTAAAAATGAACTTGGGATTAATATTGATGATAATTTTCAGATTGCACTTGAAGTCCTTCCCGACAAAAAAAAGTTTATTTCTGAATTAAGAAAAAAATCCGACTCGGCAGAGCGAGTTTTAATTGCGACTGATCCTGATCGTGAAGGAGAGGCCATCGCAGCTCATCTCGCAGTAGAAATTCCGAAAGAAAAACTAGAACGAGTGCAATTCACTGAGATTACAAAGGCAGGAATCCAACAAGGAATAAATAATATTCGGAAAATAGATACCGACTTAGTGTCTGCTCAAACTGCTCGCCGTGTAATAGATCGCCTCGTTGGCTATAAAGTATCTCCTGTGTTATGGGCAACTTTGCAAAGTAATATGAATTTTGTTTCTACCAATTTATCTGCAGGAAGAGTTCAATCGGCGGCTGTTAAAATTATTGTTGATCGAGATCGCTTAAGAGCAAAGTTTAATAAGTCTGTATTTTTTGATCTGAAGGCTGAACTATTAAAAATAGATACAACTGATACATTTAACGCCACCCTTGTTAAGATTGATGATATAAAAATAGCAACCAGTAGTAGTTTTGATTCAGAAACTGGATCTTTAAAAACCAAGGACATTATACTCTTATCACAAACCCAAGCAGAAGAACTTGTTAATGAACTCAAACCTGGAAACTGGACTATAACAAATATTGAGGATAAACCACGTACATCAAATCCTAAACCGCCGTTTACGACAAGCACATTGCAACAAGAAGCCGTAAGAAAATTAAGAAACTCAGCACGACAAACTATGAGTGTTGCTCAACAATTATATGAAAATGGTTTTATAACCTATATGCGTACTGATTCTACACATTTATCTGATGAGGCTATTTCAGGTGCAAGAAATATTATTAAAAATAATTATGGTGATGAATACCTTCCAGATAAACCAAAACAGTATACAACAAAAGTTAAAAATGCTCAAGAAGCACACGAAGCAATCCGACCTGCTCATCGTGTTTTTCGTTCGGTAGATGAAGTCCAAAAATCTTTAGGTGACGATGCGTCCAAGTTATATGATTTAATCTGGAAAAGAACCATTGCCAGTCAAATGCAATCTGCTAAATTGAAACAAACAGCAATAACAATCAAAAATCAAAATGTAGAATTCAGGGCCAATGGTCAAGTCATCTTATTCCCTGGATATATGCGTGTTTACGTTGAAGGACGTGATAATCCCAATAGGGATTTGGCTAATAAAGAACGATTACTGCCAGAACTTAAACTTGGAGAGAAGCTAAACTGTAAAAACCTTGAACCAGAACATCACAGCACAAAACCACCGGCACGCTATACCGAAGCTTCTCTTGTAAAATCTTTAGAAGAAAACGGCATTGGAAGACCTTCTACTTTTGCATCTATTTTAGCAACTGTTGTACGTCGCAAGTATGTAGATCGTAAGAATGGAAAACTTGCCCCCACATTTCTTGGTTTAGCTGTTACACAATTATTGGAAAATCATTTTACAAATCTTGTAAATAAAGAGTTTACTGCAAAAATGGAAAATGGTTTGGATGATATCTCTACGGGTAAGTTAGAAGCGATTCCATTTATGACCAACTTTTATCATGGTGGAGGCCAATTTCTAGGATTGGAAAAAATGCTCCAAGAAAAAGTCGACATACCAGCAGCATGCTCAATTGCCATCCCTGATGAATTATCGGAAACAACTGAAGGTAGGATTGGAAAGTTTGGCCCTTATTTGCGACGCGGAGAAGATACAAGGTCAATACCGGATGAAATTTATTTAGGTGACTTAACCTTGGATAAAATTGATGAAATATTTATTGAAAAAACAAAAGAAGATGAACCTCTAGGTTCAGATCCTAAATCTGGCGAATTAATTTGGATAAAAAAAGGCCCCTACGGTCATTATGTGCAATTGGGTGAGACAAAAACACGTAAAGGAATTCCAAAAAACTATGCTTTATCTGATGTAAATCTTGATTACGCTCTAAAATTATTATCCTTACCGAGAGAAATAGGCATCCACTCTGAAACCAAAGAAATGATTACGGCTGACTACGGTCGCTATGGACCTTATATCAAATGCGGAAAACAAAATGCATCGCTACGTGGGGTTGAAACACCTTTAGATATCTCTTTAGAAAAAGCAATTGAATTGCTAGCTAATCGTAATAAAACAAGTGCTGAGATTAAGGAGTTAGGTAAGCACCCTAAAAGTGGAGAAGTCTTGGTTCTTAAAGATGGTCGCTATGGACCTTATATAAGTGACGGTAAAACAAATGCATCATTAGGAAAACTATATTCTGCTGAGACCATTACATTAGATGATGCAATAGATATTATAGATCAAAAAAGATTAAATCCACCAAAGAAAAAACGAGCTCGGAAAAAGAAAAAATGAGAGCAAACACAATTATTGTTAACTGTTACTTTCTCAATTAATTATGGACAAAACCATTGAAAAGATAGTTTCTTTATCTAAAAGAAGAGGTTTCATTTTTCAGAGTTCCGATATTTATGGCGGTTTTTCGGCGGTCTATGATTATGGACCTCTAGGAATAGAATTAAAAAATAATATCTCCCAACTTTGGTGGAAAGATATGACCCAAGTTCACGAAAATATTGTGGGTCTTGACAGCGGAATTTTGATGCATCCAAAGATTTGGGAAGCTTCAGGGCATGCGGATGCATTTAATGATCCGCTTGTAGACTGTAAACAATGCAAATCCCGTTATAGAGCTGATGAATTTTTAGGAGAAAATCTAGCTATTAATTGGAATGATACCCAGTGTCCTAAGTGTGGTACAACGGGTAATTTGACCGAACCTCGAAACTTTAATTTGATGTTCAAAACACATGTCGGACCCATTGAAGAAACGGGAGCAGAAGCATTTTTAAGACCTGAGACAGCCCAAGGTATTTACGTGAATTATCAGTTAATTCAAGGGGCTATGCGACTAAAAATACCTTTCGGAATCGCCCAAATTGGTAAAGCATTTAGGAATGAAATTGTCGCACGAAATTTTATTTTCCGAACACGTGAGTTTGAACAAATGGAAATGCAATATTTTGTAAAGCCTGGGACTGATAATATGATTATGAATAAATGGAAAGAAAAACGTTTTCAATTCTATCTGGATATACTTGATATTAATAAAGAAAAATTGAGATATAGTAAACATGGAAAGGATGAGCTAGCTCATTATGCTAAAGATGCTTGGGATATAGAATATCATTTCCCTTTTGGTTGGTCAGAAGTAGAGGGCATTCACAACCGTACTGATTATGATCTTAAACAGCATGAAAAATTTTCAGGAAAAAATTTGTCCTACTTTGACCAACCAAATAATGAACGGTTTTTGCCCTACATCATCGAAACATCTGCTGGTTTAAATAGAATGCTCCTCACAGTACTAACAGATGCCTATTGGGAGGACGATGCAAATAATCGAGTTGTGATGAAATTGCACCCAAGACTTGCTCCTATAAAAGCTGTAATATGTCCTTTAACAAAAAAAGATGGATTGCCTGAAAAAGCAAGGGAAATTATGGAAATTCTTAAACCAAATTTTAAGGTTATTTATGATATGCAAGGCTCAATCGGTAAAAGATATTATCGGCAAGATGAAGCAGGCACACCTTTTGGGATTACGGTAGACCATCAATCTCTAGATGATAATACTGTCACACTACGACATCGTGATACCCAAAAGCAAGATCGAATATCAATAGAGAAAATCTCTCATATTATTGAAAATAATATAAAAAATTATTAACTAATATAATTTCAATATTACTTGTGATATCTATCATAGTGATTTATATAGCTGCCCGCTAAAATAAGACTTGCCAATTTTACGTTCTAAATCTTGGCTAAGTCTGGCTACTTTTTTTATATCGATTCCAGTCCTATAGCCCATACTCTCCAACATATTAACAGTATCTTCAGTAGAGATATTACCTCCAGAGCCTTTAATAAATGGAGAACCACCAATCCCTCCAAAAGACGTATCTATTTCCATAATATTAAATTTTAAAGCTTGGGAAAGGTTTACGAGACCAACGCCTTGCGTATTATGAAAATGCATACATAGGTAAATATCAGGGAAAAATTTAAATATACTCTCCAGTAATACAGAAATTGATTGTGGGTCTGCCATACCACTCGTATCACATAGAGCAATTTTATTAACACCCATTTCTAAAATACTTGATAAGTTTTTGACAATTAATTCTTGTTTTACTCTCCCATCATAAGAACATCCCCACACGCATTGCAAGCCTGCACGTATTTCTAAATTATTTTTCATTCCTATTTCTATAATACTATTCAAATTCTTCAGAGATTTAGATGTACTCATACCTAGATTTTTTTTATTATATGTTTGGCTTACTGAGACTGAAGTTTCAATTTTTTTTATACCTAATTGTAACGCCCTCTCTACTCCTTGCACATTAAAAACTAAAGCACTGTATTCAATATCATGTCTATCTGGTAATTGCTTTACAAAATCATCAATGTTTAACATTTGAGGTACTTTCTTTGGGTTTACAAAACTCCCTACTTGAATATTTTTTATTCCAGAATTAATGAGACCGTTAACTAAAAATAATTTTTCCTTTAGTGGAATGGTTTGATTAACGACTTGTAAGCCATCTCTCAAACCAACTTCCATAATTTTTATTTTTTTCATTACTGTTAAATTATAGTTCTTTATTATTCGTTAATTAATAATAAAATAATAAGTTTATAAGATTTCTTTTCTTAAAAGATAATGGTTCTTAATTATGCAAAAATATATCAGATTTTTTATTTCCATTGTATTAATTCATAAAATAATTATTGCAGCCAATACAGATCCTGTATTTGGCAAAAATGGAATGATTGTTTCTACCAGTAATCATGCATCAGAGGCTGGGATAGAAATTCTTCAAAAAGGTGGAAATGCTATAGACGCAGCCGTGGCTGTGGGCTTTGCTCTTGCAGTCACTTCATCGAGTAATGGCAATCTCGGAGGGGGTGGTTTTCTTGTAGCTTCATTAGCTAATGGTGCATCTTTTACCTTGGACCATCGAGAAAAAGCACCAATGGCTGCACATCAAAATATGTTCTTAGATGATTCTGGAGACGTTGTACCAGGGATGTCGTTATATTCAAGATCTAGTAGCGGAGTACCCGGGACTGTAGATGGATTAATCCGCGTGCTTGAAGACTATGGCTCAGGAAAGATTTCTTTAAGAGAGGCATTAAACCCAGCAATAGATCTGGCAGAAAGAGGATTTTTACTTTCCCACTTTGAAGCTAAACAATTTAACGCATATAAAACCTTCTTTGAGAGAAATAAGGCAGCATCCAAAATTTTCGTACGTAAGGACGGCCGCCTATGGAAAAAAGGCGATAAACTCATCCAAAAAGATTTAGCAAAAACTCTAAAAAGAATTGCACGATATGGGCGCGATGGTTTTTATACTGGCCCTGTAGCAAAAATGATTGTGGATGAGATGAAACGTGGGAATGGTCTTATATCTATTGCTGATCTTAAAAATTATTCATCAAAATATCGACTACCAGTTTCAGGTACATATAAAGATTATGAAATAATTTCAATGGGACCTCCAAGTTCTGGCGGTGCTCTACTTATTAATATGTTAAACATGCTCGAGCATTACACTTTGGATAGCATGAGTTGGCACTCTTCTGATTATATCCATATACTTACAGAAGTTGAGAGACGTGCCTACGCTGATCGCGCAGAACATATGGGAGATCCTGACTTTTGGGATGTTCCACTTAAAATGCTTACTTCGAAAGAATATGCAAAGACACGAATTAGAGATATTGATCTAAATAAAGCTACTCCAAGCAATAGCATATCTGCCTCAAAAAAACCTGGTTATGAATCTCCCGAGACAACACATTATTCCGTAGTGGACTCCTGGGGAAATGCTGTAAGCGTGACCACTACTATTAATTTAGGCTATGGCAATGGCTGTGTTGTAAGTGGCGCTGGATTTTTTCTAAATAATGAAATGGATGATTTTTCATCTAAGCCAGGTGTCCCTAACGCATTTGGACTTCTTGGTAATGAAGCAAATGCAATTGAATCAAATAAGAGACCACTTTCATCAATGACCCCAACCATTGTATCAAAAAATGGTAAACCATTTTTAGTTCTTGGCTCTCCCGGTGGTTCCACAATCATTACAACAACAATGCAAACAATATTAAATGTAATAGATCATGATATGGATATCAAGGAAGCTGTTTGTTCAGCTAGATTCCATTCCCAGTGGCTGCCTGATGTTATTCAATTCGAGCCCAGAGGTTTAGTTAAAGATGTCCGAAATAACCTTGAATTACGTGGTCATAAATTAGTTCCTCGTGGTGGTTATATTGGAGAAGCAAACGGAATATTAATTACAAAGGACGGTTTTTATGGAGGTGGCGATTGTAGAGGCGAAACTTCCGCTATAGGTTATTAGCATCCCATTAGATTATCAATTAAATTTAAATATATTGAGGGGCCTACCAATAACGCCTCCTCATCCATATTGAAATGAGAGCAGTGGTGTGGTGTCTCAAACAGATTGTTCTTGTTTGGGGCAGATCCAATAAAAAAGAAACATCCCGGAATTTTTTGTAAATAGTATGCAAAATCTTCACCGCCCATAGAAAGATAAGGATCCCCGGCATTTTCCCCAACCACTTGACGTGAAGCGTTTAATACATTTTTTGTAGGTTTTAAATGATTTATGGTAGGTGGATAACCATCTTTATATTCAAAAATAATCTCAGCATTATACGCACTAGCTATTCCATCTATAATTTCCGACATCCTAGATTTAATTAATTGGCGATTTTTTTCACTGTAAGATCTTGTGGTACCCGAAAGATTTACTTCATCTGCGATTACATTAAAATTATGCCCACCATTTATTTTCCCAATTGTGACAACTGTATTTTCTAGTGGATTAGTATTCCTACTAACAATAGTCTGAAATGCTTGGACCAATTGTGATGCTATTACAATTGTATCTACAGTTCCTTGGGGTGCTGCACCATGTCCCCCTATTCCTTTAATTTTTATATCGAACATATCTGCTGCTGCCATAACCGCTCCATCCTTAACACCAACCTCCCCCAGCGGCTGATAATTCCATAGATGAATACCATAAATTTCATCTAATTCATTCAAACAACCATCCTTTATCATATACCTTGCACCTCCATCTCCTTCTTCCGCAGGTTGGAATATAAATCTAATCATTCCATTATAATTATTGGTAGTTTGCGTTAGAACTTTTGCAGTACCCAGGAGCATTGCCATATGCCCGTCATGACCACAAGCATGCATCACACCATTATTTTTTGATGAGAAATCTAAACCACTTTTTTCTTGAATTGGGAGTGCATCCATATCTGCTCGTAAACCGACTTTTAGACCATCACCAAATTTCAAATCTGCAGTAATACCTGTCTTCCCAACATTAGTTTTTGGCTTAAGACCCATAGATTTCAATTCTTTCTCAATAATATCAGCCGTGCGATATTCTTTAAAACCCAATTCAGGGTATTGGTGGAAGTCTCTTCTCCAGTTAATAATCATTTGGTTAATTTTTTTTACCTCATTTCGTATATTCATAATTATATCCTTTCAATTATACTTGACACTAACTTTATAAAACTATCTTTAGATCTTGATGCATTTTCCAATACTTCCTTATGCGTAAGTGGATGATCTGATAAACCCGCAGCTAAATTTGTTAAAAGCGAAAGAGTTAATATATTTAAACCTAATGAACCTGCTAGTTCTATTTCAGGTAATGTGCTCATCCCTACTGCTGACCCATTAATAGATTTTAAATATTTTATTTCAGCCGGAGTCTCATATGCTGGTCCTAGGGTCCAACAATAATTTCCTTGTATAACATTTATATCATTAGCCAATGCAGCTTCTTTCGCGATGGATATTAATTGGGCCGAATGGTATTTATTTTTATTCTCTAAATAAGGATCTCCAGTTAAATTTTGGAATGTACAATCTAAGTGTCCAATAACAGTCATAATTGTTCCAGGCAGGACTTCTTTTCTTAAACTTCCAGATGAATTTGTAATGATAATATTCCTTATACCACATTTTTTAAACACTTGTATTGGGAAACCAACTTCTTCAATTG
>Ga0066836_10001062_pt1 | contig 14136 bp, 9 predicted proteins | sample ETNtaG_18_FD_71568 | JGI IMG/M metagenome (GOLD analysis project Ga0066836, IMG submission 71568) | Marine microbial and viral communities from oxygen minimum zone, Eastern Pacific Ocean - ETNP201302SV91 | ecosystem: Environmental > Aquatic > Marine > Oceanic | place: Pacific Ocean: Eastern...
GGCGCGATTCCAGCCGGAACGAGCAGCGACGCGATGGCGACGTCGATGGATCTGCTGCCGACGTTGGCCAAACTTGCTGGCACCAAGCCGCCGGGCGACCGCAAGATCGACGGCAAGGACATCTCCCCGCTGCTTCTGGCCAAGCCGGGAGCGGCGACGCCGCACAAGGCGTTTTACTTTTACGCGCGCGGCCAACTTCACGCCGTTCGCAGCGGCGACTGGAAGCTGTTTTTCACCCGGAGCAAGCAGACGCCCAAGGGGGAGCCGGCGACCTTGTACAACCTGGCCAGCGACATTGGTGAGGCGAGCAACGTGCTCGACGATCACCCCGGGGTGGCCAAGCGCCTGGCCAAGCTGGCCGAGGGGATGCGTGCCGATCTCGGCGACGACTTGACCGGGGCCAAGGGAAGCGGCACCCGCGAACCCGGGTTTGTTCAAAATGCCAAGCCACTCACACGCCGGAAGTAACTGTAACCTTGTAACCTTTTCTTGCCGCTGGTGGTAATGGGGGAGTTGAGGCATGGTGCCTTGCTGCGGTTGAGCCGCATATTTTGAATCGTTTTTCCACAGTTGCAGTTCTTTTATTGGCGTTGTCGCTTGGCAAGGCGTTTGGCCAGAGCGCGAAGCCGTCCGCCGGGCCGGAGTCGCTCTTTGGCCTGGACAACGTCATCGATGTCCATATTCGGATCGAACCAGAGGAATGGGCCAAGTTGCAACCACCCAAGGGGACGAAAATGGATTTTGGTGTAGCGATCCAAGGTCTTATGGCGGACGCCTTGACCGGTGGGCATTTTCGCAGTGAGAAATCGACACGGCCTGGGCTGGCCGGCTATCTCGGTGTCGATCACCAGTATGGTAAAGCGGAGATCACGATCGACGGCGAAACGGTTAAAGGGATCGGCCTGCGCTACAAGGGGAACGGGACATTCCTTGAATATGTTGAGGGTGATGTGACAAGGCGATTGTCGTTCAAAATCGATTTCAACGAATACGATGATGAGTTGGAGTTCCGCGGTCTAACCAAGGTCAACCTCAACAATAACAGCACCGACCCGTCGCTGATGCGTGAGCCTTTGTCGTATGAGCTGTTTCGTGAGGCGGAGATTTACTGTTCCCGGGTCGGATACGCGAAAATCAGCCTGACGATTCCTGGCCAAGTCGATCGTCAACCTCATGGGCTCTACACGGTGGTTGAGCAGGTGGACAAGCGGTTTCTCAAGGACCGTTATGGCTCGGCGAAGGGATTGTTGATGAAGCCAAGCACCTTCGGCGCATTCCGGTATTTTGGCGAGGAATGGGATGAGTATGAGATCGGATTTATCCCCAAGACCAAGCCAAGCGAGGAACAAAAAAAACGTGTCATCGAGTTCGCGAGGTTGGTCCACAAGTCCGAGGATGATGCGTTCGAAGAAAAGGTCGAGAGTTACCTTGATGTCGACCAGTTCCTTAGGTTCTTGGCTGTAAATGTTCTGCTTACAAACCTCGACAGTTTTCTTGGTGGTTCCCAGAATCACTACATTTACCTTGAGCCGGATTCGAACAAGTTTCAGTTTTTTCCATGGGACATGGATATCTCGTTTGGCGTGTTCCCTTTTAATGGGACGCCAGAGACGCGCCGCAAGTTGAGCATTGATCATCCCGGCGGAAAGGGGCACACACTGATTGAGCGCGTGTTGAACATTCCACGGCACAAGAAGACATATCACGATTATCTGGACACCTATCTGAGCAGTATCTTCGCTGAGGATAAAATGCACCAGCAGATTGAAAAAGTGGGAGAATTTGTTCGGCCAATGGTCAAGATCAATGGCCCTAAGGCTACTGATGGCTTTGACGGAGTGTTGGCTGATAGTCCGAAGTGGTACGAAGAGCATCCATTGAAGTATTTTGTAACCAAGCGTAGAGAGTCAGTAAGGCGGCAGCTTGATGGAGAGTCGGAAGGCCATATTCTGCATGACCCGCCGCCGAATTGGCCGGAAATAATTGGTTGGGGCATAGCGTTTTTTTCGGTCTTGTTACTCAACCTTGTGGGGTGGATTTGGGGCATCGTGGTTGGTTTTCGCGGGAGCACTCTTTGGGGGTGCCTGAATATTTTCTTTTCCCCATTGGCTCCGGTAATATACGGGTTTGCTGTTCGACGCGATCTGGGTTTTCGCTGCGCGATGTTTGCTACATTTTGTATCATTGGTTGGATTGTTTTTATTGCCGCAGTCGCGGCCCAGTTTTCTTAAAATTTTAATGAAGTACCGAATTACAACGATTGGATTGGCACTCGTGTTTGCGATTGGCCAGGCACTGGCACAGGAAGGCAAAAAAGCGGATCACATACTGGTGCCTTATGGCAAACAACCACGACAGGTATTGCACCTTTGGCTACCGAAAACCAAGGCTCCCTCCCCGTTGGTGTTGCATTATCACGGCGGCGGTTTTGTGGCTGGAGATATCCGTGAAAAGACGCATAATCGAACGGCTGCGATGTGCAATGCCGTCGGGATCGCTTATGCCGACGTGGAGTATCGGTTGCTGAACCAGGCGATGCTGCACGAGATTATGAACGACTGTGCACGGGCAGTGCAGTTCCTCCGGTACAACGCAAAGAAATACAACCTGGACAAAAATCGTGTGGCCTCTTATGGCGAATCGGCTGGTGCCAGCGCGAGTCTTTGGATGGCGACTATTGACGATCAAGCGGATCCGAAGGCCAAGGACCCGGTGTTGCGTGAGTCGACTCGCTTGGCCGCTGCCGGGGGGTTTTGGGTTCAGGCAACATTTGATGTCATCCAATGGCCGGAGATCCTTGGTTTGCCTGAGGACAAAACACCATACTGGGGTATGATTAAATCTGCGAAAGCCCGGCTTGGTGAAAAGCGTTTCAATGAACTGCGCAAGCACATGGATATGCTCCACAACATGGATAAGGACGATTCTCCCATGCACTTTTCACCTGGAAAGGAAGGGCAGGGTGTTCATAGTCAACGTTTTGTTGATGTTCTCGAAAAGCGGGCCAAGGAGGTTGGCGCAAATTTGATCATTAAGCCTGGGAGACAATCGCTTATCCAATTTCTCACCGCTAAACTCAAGGCCAAGCCGAACCCAACGGTTGGCCAACGGCCGGGAGGCAAGGAGGCGAGCAAGCCTTTTCCGCAGCACTGGGGTGATCCCCCGGCAATCCAAACCCAAGACTACCGCAAACTTCCTGGTGGCTACGGTTTCGGCAGCAGCACACTTGCAAATTGGATTCAGGAAAAACTGGACAACGATTCGAAGAAATGACTTGGAAGCTTTTGAAGGTGTCTGCGTCTTCTCCACTCGATTTGGCGCAGTGAATTTACCGTTAAATCTTTAGAGTTAACTATGAGCAACGACATGGCGTTTGTCCTCGGCGGTGTGCCGGCCACCAATATGAATGTGAGGCACCGCATCCAGTTTACGGTTGGTGATGCCGTGTTCTACATCAGTTTACCACAGCAAGACGGCAGTTTCCGCTCCGTTCTTCTCGTGCGCGATATCGAGATGGGGCTCGCCCGAAAACATGCGCGTGCCGATGCGGTTGGTTGCGCCGCTGACTACGAGCCGGAGGGTGGTTTGTCCGGTGACCGCGACACTGCGCTTGCCCAGGCCGGTGCCGAGTGCCTCCGCCGCAATGGCATTGACCGGGTGCGTACGGATGGTTCGTTGCCGATGATCTTCATCGCGCATCTTCGCGACAACGGAATTGAGGTTGAGTACGATCCGCAGTTGGCTGTTCTAGATCGACGCACCAAGTCGGAGGAGGAGCTGGCGCATCTGCGCCGGGCGCAGTCGGTCACCGAGGAGGCTATGGAGTTTGCTTGCCGGACGGTTTGTGCAGCGACGGCTGATGCCGAGGGTGTGTTGCACGATCACGAGACGACTCTGACCTCGGAGTTGATGCGTCAACGAATCACAAGTTTTTTAATCGGCAAAAACTTTTCAAATCATCACGACTCAATTGTCGTGACGGTGCCGCATGTGGCTGATTGTCATCATCACGGCACCGGCCCGCTTCAGGCTGGTCTGCCTGTAATCATCGACATTTTCCCACGCGACAATGAGACCGGTTACTGGGGCGACTGCACTCGGACGGCGGTGAACGGCGAGCCGTCACCGGAGTTGGTGCGAATGCATGCCGCGGTGGTTAAGGCCAAGGATGAAGCAATCGCCGCGTTGCGGGTGGGAACAACCGGCGACGCTGTGCATCAGGCGACCATCGCATCAATCACCGGCAGCGGCTACGTGATGGGATTGCCCCCAACAGATGCGGACGATGGATTCATCTCGATGCGCCACGGCACCGGCCACGGGATCGGGTTGGATGTCCACGAGCCGATTTTGCTCTCGGACGGCGGTGGCGAAATCATGGCCAACGAGGTATTCACCGTGGAGCCGGGCTTGTACTCGGCCAGGTTCGGCGGCGTGCGTGTCGAGGACATGGTGACGGTCATGCCAGCCGGTCCGGAGAACTTCAACCGCCTGCCGGATCACCTCGACTGGCGGTAGGGGAGGCTGTCCCAGTTATCCATTTCGCCAAGCTGAGAGCAAAAGGATTTCGGCATTGAATCGGTGGCTGGCTTTCCGTATGTTCTCCGGCACAGGATCCTGTTATGAGATTTGGCATCAATTCATTTTTGTTCGTGTCACCGTTTGTGACGCAGAGTACCCGCCTCTTTTCCAAGTTTAAGAAGTGGGGTTTCGACACTGTTGAGCTGCCGATCGAGGCGCCTGAGCACATCGACTCGGTGAAGGTCAAAAAAGCACTCGATCGTGCCGGTTTGGCCTGCGGTTCGGTCTGCGCCTGCATGGGGCCGGGGCGGGATTTTCGTGGCTCAGCCAAGGATCAGCGCGAGGCGATGAAATATTGCAAGGCGCTCATCGACCACATGGTGAACCTCGGCTGCCCATCGCTCATAGGCCCGGTTTACTCTGTGGTCGGCAAGGCGGACGCCGTAGATCCGAAGGATCAAAAGAAGGAGTTTGCGCTCGTGGTGAAAAATCTCAAGGTGCTCGCCGCCTACGCCGAAAAAAAGGGAGTGCAGATTTGCGTCGAGCCGCTCAACCGTTTCGAGACCGACTTTTTGAACACGTGCGAGAAAGGGCTGCGGCTGATCAAGGCGGTTGGCAGCCCGGCACTCAAGCTGCACCTCGACACGTTCCACATGAACATTGAGGAGAAAAACCAGGGCAAGGCTATTCGTGCCGCAGGCAAACACCTTGGCCACTTTCACGCCTGTGGCAGCGACCGCGGCACGCCGGGCAACGACCACATCGACTGGAAGCCGATTGTTGCTGCGCTCAAGGCGGTTCGCTACAAGGGCGACATCGTCATCGAATCGTTTACGACCGACGTAAAAGTCATCGCCCGTGCGGCGGCCATCTGGCGGAAGATGGAGCCGACACGCGAAGAGATCGCGACCAAGGGGTTGAAGTTTCTCAAAAGGGCATTCAAGTAACTAAAACTATTTTATCTGATACGATTATGAAAAAAATCATCACCACAATGGGCTTGGCGGCGTTTGTTTTTTCTGGCCAAGCGGTTGCCGCTGAGAAGGGCTTTGGAAAAATCTTCGACGGCAAAACACTCAAGGGCTGGAACGGGAACCCCAAATTCTGGAGTGTCAAGGATGGGGCCATAACCGGCCAGACCACCAAGGACAACCCGACCAAGGGCAACACCTTCATCATATGGGAAGGCAAGACCGGCGACTTCGACCTACGCCTCGACTACAAGATCATCGGTGGAAACAGCGGGATTCAGTACCGCAGCTTCAAGGCCGACGGCCCGGATGAGTGGCGCATCGGCGGTTACCAGGCCGACTTCGAGGCCGGGGATACTTTTTCAGGTATCTGCTATGGCGAACGGTTTCGTGGCATCCTTTCGCTTCGTGGAAAAAAGACAACGCTAACAGTTGGGGACGACGGCAAGTTGAAGAAAGAGGTCGAGGAATTTTCCAAGGATGCAGATATCGCCAAGGCCATCAAAAAGGAGGACTGGAACAGCTACCGTATCGTTGCGCGTAATTTCAATCTGACTCACTATATCAACGACGTGAAAACGACTCAGGTGGTCGATCGCGATAGAAAAACCCGTCGCGCCGACGGCCTGCTTGCCCTGCAATTGCACGCAGGCCCGCCGATGACTGTTCAATTCAAGAACATCCGCATCAAGGAATTACCCAAGCGCGCACGCAAAGCGGGCAACGCCAAGAAAGGCAGCAAAAATAAGAATAAGTAGCCGCTCCACAGGAGCCGAATGACATGAAAATATTTCTCGCATTAACCTGCTCGCTTGGCTTGGTCGCTGGTTCCATGGCTGCACCTAAAAAGGTCGTAATGCTTGCTGGCAAGCCAAGCCACGGACCGCTTTCTCATGAGCACAATGCCGGCATTCAGCTTCTGGCCAAGTGCCTAAAACAAGATGCGACAGGGCTAGTTACCCCGGTTGTCACACTCAATGGTTGGCCAAGCGACGAGTCGATTTTCGAGGGTGCAGACGCAGTGGTGATCTACAGCGACGGGGGCGGTGGACATCCGGCCGTTAAGGGAGACAACCTGATTAAGCTCGGAAAGTTGATGAAGAAGGGCGTTGGCTTTTTGACAATCCACTACGCCGTCGAGCCCACCACCAACAAAGGGAACAAGGAATTTCTCGACTGGCAGGGCGGTTGTTTTGAGACGCACTGGTCTGTGAACCCGCACTGGACAGCGAACTTCAGCAAGCTGCCCAAGCACCCGATCACTCGCGGCGTGAAACCGTTCAAGGCAAACGACGAGTGGTACTTCCACATGCGGTTTGTACCGGGGATGAAAGGCGTGACGCCCATTCTTTCCGACGTGGCACCGGCCTCCACGATGAAGCGTGGCGACGGAGCGCACAGCGGAAACCCGCACGTTCGCAAGACTGTGGCGGCGGGCGCGCCGCAGCATGTGGCGTGGGCGTTCGAGCGCGAAAACGGGGGGCGCGGCTTCGGCTTCACCGGCGGCCATAACCACCTCAACTGGGGCGACGACGACTTCCGGAAAACGGTGCTGAACGCGATCGTGTGGGTGGCCAAGGCGAAGGTGCCGAAGGACGGAGTGTCGTCCAAGATTACCGAGGATGACCTGTACGACAACCTCGACCCCAAGCGCGGCCAAAAGCCCCGCCCGAAGTCGGCCAAGCCGAAGGAAAAGTAGGTGGCCGGCGCGGCGAGCCGCCGGAATTTGATTTTCAAAGAAAATAACTGTTTGAAAATTTTGAGCTTATCTTCGCGCATCACAGGCGGAATCAGTCAAAACTACCGATAAAGAATCATGACATTGACAAACCTTGAATCCATACCGGGCCAGTCCATCGTGGAGCATTATGGGATCGTGCAGGGAAGCACCATTCGAGCAAAGCACGTTGGGCGCGACTTGATGGCGGGCCTGAAGAACATCGTGGGCGGTGAACTCAAGGGCTACACCGAGTTGATGAGGGAGGCTCGGCAACAGGCGACCGACCGCATGATTGAGCAGGCCGGGGAGTTGGGCGCCAACGCCATCATCAACATTCGTTACACCACCACTTCCGTTTCCCAGGGCGCGGCGGAAATGCTGGCCTACGGCACCGCCGTCCGTTGTCAATAAGGAGGCATCATGGAACCGCAATCCGGTGACCTGCCGCAAGGGCTGGAAATTTTCATGAATATCCTGTTCTTGTCGATTCCATTTCTGGTGCTCCTGCTTGCCTATATCACTGGCAAGGTCGCCGAGAAACGTCACTATGCTCGCATCCACGAACGGGAAGGACACTGGCTCAACATCCCGGCGATCACGGGCAAGCACCTGCCCGACCTGCCTGCCGTCGCTTCCGCGGATTTGGTCGTCGGCAGCGTGGTGATCTCTGTTGACCATTTCAAAAGATTTTTATCTGGTTTCCGCAAATTTTTTGGAGGTGAGATGAAGAGCTACTCTTCCATCATCGACCGGGGCCGGCGCGAGGCCATCCTGCGGATGAAGGAGTCCTCCCCGGAAGCTGACCTGTTCCTGAATTGCCGGCTGGAAACCTCGAGCGTTTCCAAGGGGAAAGGCAAGGTGGTGGGTTGCGCGGAAGTTCTTGCCTACGCCACGGCGGTGCGTTTCCAGCGCACGGCGGAATGAAGTTCGTCCCAAGAAAAATTGAAAAGACCGCGGACAACTCCCGCGGAAAGGAGTCTTGGAAGGATAAACTCAAGAACCTCACCAGTGTGGTTGGCGTGCTGGCGGTTTTTTATTTTGCCATCGGGCTCCTGGCTGATTTCGTCGCGATGCGCATCAGTGAAGAGACAGAGGGCAAGGTCTTCGGCTCGGCGTTTTCTGTTCTGCAGTCCGAACCGGCCCCGCCGGAGTTCGAGTTGGCGGAGAAAACCTTCGATCGGCTCATCCGGATCAGCGAGTTGCGACCGCTGCCCTACACGTTGGTTTACTGGGACGAGAGTTCGCCCAACGCCTTCGCCGTGCCGGGGGGCGGTGTCATCGTTACGCAGGGCCTGCTCGACACGGTGACCAACGAAACCGCGCTGGCGTTCGTCCTTGGCCACGAACTGGGACACCATCAGCACCGCCACACGCTCCGGGGCATCGGCCGTGGCCTGCTGATTTCGCTGGTCTTCAATTATATCTTCGGATCGACCGGGGGGGATGTCGTTTCCGGTGTGGTCAAATTGGCCGAGTTGGGGCATTCGCGCCACGACGAGCGCCAAGCCGATGACTTTGGATTTCGGCTTGCCTATGCCAGCTTCGGGAACGCGGACGGGTATCTCGATTTTTTCAAGAAACTTCGCGATGAGTATGAAAGCCACGACACCTACTGGCTGAAGTTTTTGAACAGTCACCCCCCCACCGACGAAAGGCTGGACGAACTGAAAAAGCTTCGGGATCAATTGGGTGAACGTTAAAAAAGGCGGCCATTGCCGACAGTCAGGGGATCAGGGAGTGGGAATCTCCAATCGGAAGAACTGTGAATGGCCAAGCGTCTGGTCGAGCGGGACGAATAATTTCACCGGGCCGCCATTAGGCTGGGCAGGGATTTCCTCCGCCAGCTTCCAGGGGCCAAGCACGCTTGGGCTCTGCAGCAGCCGATAGCTCCGGTGAGGCGCTGAAAGAAAGTCAACCCTCATGATAGTTTCCCGCCGGCCCAATTGGATCTTTCCGATTTCCAATAGGCTTTTGGTATTCCTCGGGCTGGTGCCGGCGATATATTCAGCTTGGTTGCTCATGCCGTCGATATCCGGATCGGCGTCGGTGCCGGAGACGAGGTCTTGGCCAAGTTCTGCGGTGGTAAAGTGGGCATGCTGCCAGGTCGAGAAGGAATCGCCCTTGGCGTGGATCACCAAATCCTCCATCGTCTGTGCTTCGCCGTCTTCTGCAATAAAGGTGAGCACGTAGGTTCCTGGTTCGCTAACCGACGCAGTGGTTGCACCTCTGTGGCGCCGTGAATGGCCGATGCGCATGGGTAATCTGTCATTGATGATAGTCACCGTGCCCGGTCCTGATTTGAGCTTCCAGCGCATGGTCAACCGACCCGGGGGTGATGGCAGGGCATCATCAGTCACCTGGACCTCAAGTTTGATGAGTGACGGCCAGGCAAAGGTCAGGTCGTTGAAGGGAAGAACCGTTGGCGGCTGGTTATCACCTGAGCCTTTGCCGCGCAGCTCAAAGTCAAAGCTCATGTCGCTCGAGGTTCGGCTGGTTTGGTGCACCTCCACGGCGATCACGTTTTTGCCCTCCACCAGCAGCGCGGGATCGACGGTAAATGGTTGAAACGCCGATTCCTCATCTCCTCCCACTGAGAGAGAGGCGAATGTGTTATACCTGACATTGCCCTGGGCCATGTTGCTCCGGAGGATTTCCCTTCCGTTGAGATAGGCCACCGCGCCGTCATCCCGAACAAGGGCCGCCTCAAGCGAGATCACTCCAGAGGAGGGGTTGGTCATCTCGAAGGAATGCCGGAAGTAGGTGGTGACGTGCTTGCTGCTACTGTTGCCGCCAAAGCTCAGCTCGGTTTTCTCGCCGTTGTTGCCGTAGCCTAGCTGCGCCGGGCCTGTACTCCACTTGCTGTCATCGAAGAGGCGGGCGCGCCATTTCGTGCCTTGGTTTGATCCGTTGTCGAGATAGCGCCATTCCGATCCGGCCGCGATGAATGTTCGGTTCATTGGGGCGCGCTTGATCTCGATAGTTAATTCATCCGAGACGGTGTATTGACCGTCGTCCGCCGTGAGACGGAAGGTGTGTTTTCCAAGCTCGAACAACTGGGCGGTGGTTTGCATTTGGCTGCTGTCTGCAAACATCACGGTTGTTTGATTATTGGAGAAAGACCATTCGGTTTTGACAGTTGGAAAATCCGGGTTCGCATCATCACTGACCATACCGGACAGGCTAACAGAAACGGGAAGCGATTCTGTCTCGATGATTTGCTCCACTCCGGCCATAACTCGGGGAGGGCGGTTGCCCATGTTTTCCACGCCGGGGGATGGTCCGCCCGGGCTCGATCGCCAATTGGCGTAATCATTGCCATGACGCTCCGGCTTCAGTTTTTCCAGCGACGGACCGTTCCCGTCAGGTTCAGACGGCCAGGGTGGGTTATCGTCGTAGCGTACCGCATCGATGACAATGTACGGGACAATTTCACTGCCATCAGGATCCATATCCGGTTCATCCGGCTTCAACAACTCGAGGCGTTCTCCGCCGTCCTGCAGGGTTCCCTGGAACGGCCCCAGTACCGGCACATCGTCCGGGATCGAGTAATGCGAACTAAAGTCAAACGGGTTAATGTTAGTGATGATCAGCAGCCCGCCCGGGTGAATGGATGTGCCTGTTGGAAACTGGAAGTCAGTCCCTCTCACGTGCCAGGTGTTCCTGGGGTGCTGCGGATCATACAGCAGAACCGAATGTGAGGTGATGTTCTTGAACTCCACGAACTCCGGTTCCGAGTTTTCAGGGTGATAATGAATCTCGTTGATGACGATCGGTCCCGCTTTGGGGCCGGCGTTGGGGAGGCCCAGTGTTGGTTTCGTCTGGGCAGGATATTGGGCTTGGCCATCAGCTGTAACGTGCCTGCCGAAAGTCACGCCGTTTTCCGATGCACCAAAAGTAAACCCATCGGAAAACCCGGTAAGTTTCCCATCGGCTTGAGCGGAAAACAGAAAAACCTGATCACCATGGGAATCGAGGGCAAATCCGTTGTCATTGGGATTAAACTGGTCCTCGGTGAAAACGACATAGCCGCCTGGTGAAAGGATAGTGCCTTCGGGTACGGCGTATTTTGCGGGTTCACTCCAGTCATCAGTTAGCAGCCAATGGCTGAGGTCGAGGGCGGCGGTGTTGGGATTGTGAATTTCAACGGAGTCCAAGGCGGGGGGGTCGCTGTGGGCCAGCACCTCGGTGATCCATGCCGGCTTGATGTTTGGGGGCAGATCGTTGCGTCCCGGTGATCCGCCAGGAGTGCCGCTGGCACGCCAGTTATTGGGATCGTCCGGGTCGGTGTTTGGATTGACCAGCCTGGGCACCAGGGAGAAGCCGCGGCCGTCCGCGGTTGAGGGCCAGGGAGGTTGGTCGGAGTAGGTCACGCTTAGGAACGGCTTTGACAAGCTGTCGATCAACTCGATTTTTTCTGAGCTATTCGAGAGGCGTCCATCGTACACCCCCCCCAGGGTCAGGTCGGGGTATTGTTCATTGAAGGCTTCAGCATTTTCGGCCAGCACGACGAAGGCGCCGGGGGCGAGTTGGAAGCCTTCCGGGAAGGTGAACCGGATTCCTTCGCTGATCTTCACGCCGCTCAGGTTCAGAGTCTCTGTCCCGGTATTTTTCAGTTCGAGGAACTCGGAGCGGCCCCGGAGTGGGTGATACATCACCTCGGTGATCAGCAGTTTCTCCAGCGAACCTTCAACGACGAATTGGGCTTCGGCCAAGGCGCTCCATTCATTTTGGTATTTAACCCGGGATTTAAGCCGGACGGTGCCCTCAATGGGGAGAGGCTGGTTGTATCGATTTGCGGATTGGGCCAGGGCACCGCCTGTAAGCCGCGGATCACTTCCGTCCAGCGTGAAGTAAATTACCCCCTTGGATGCCTTAAGTGTTAGCTTGAAACCGGTTGGGATTGATCCGCCGTGCTGACTCAACGTTGGTGCGGCGAGTGTGGGGTAAAGTTTTTGAGATCGCAATTGGCTCAGGACAATGCCGGTCCGTCTCGGGAAATACTGTTCCAGCAGCCGGTTTTTTTCAGCGACCCATTCTTTGTCACGCGTGAAAGGTGTTGACCGTTGGTTGTCCCCCCATCGCGCGGACTCGGCAACGATTGCTTCATCAATGCTGTCGAGCCGGCTCTGATAGCTTGCGGCCGCCTTTTCCGGGGTCAACACTCCGTCGTTGAAAAAATGTCGGTGAATCCTGTCACCAAACAACACCTGATATTCCTTGTTGCGTTTCAGGCTCTGGTGAAAGCCTGTCGGGCTGGCCCCATTGTTTTTTGTGACAGAATTGTCGTTGATTCCCTTGAGCACATGCTCAGCGTCCCAACTATGGAATCGCCAGCGGCCCTCCGGGTTGTTGCGATTGGAGGAGGCATACCAGTTCTGGTGCGACCAGTCGGTGTTACCGACGTAGAAATTTAAAAGCATGTAGTCGATAAAGTTGGTCATATCGAGCTGTTGCTGAACTGCGGTATAGGCTGAGGTGCTGGACAGGTTCTTGGAAGTTGCGGCAATGAGCGCGTTGTAGCTCCGGTTGTTCCCGCTGACCACGGTGGATTTGCGGTGCTTCATCACGTCATAATCCTCCTTGCTCCCGCCCAGATAGTGGGCGGCAAAGTGCTCGTCAGGTCGCTCGTGCAGGGTATGCAAGCCCCAGTAAAGGCCGTTGATGTAGACGTGCACATGGATGCCATGTGGGGCATAGCCGCCCATCTGGTTTTGGAGGTCGGCTACAAACTGGTCGCGGGTGTTTTGTCCCCGGCGCCTCTGATCGCTGGGTCCGGAACCACCGCCGTAGGACCAGACTTGATTGAGTCGGGCGTCCACTACCAGCGTGTCAAACTGGCTCATGGCATCTTTGCCAAACAACAGGTGTTGAAAACTGGAGTCTCCAAACTGCGAGGTGAACTTCAGTCGCATGGAGAGCTTATCCACCTTCCAGCGTCCGGTGCTGCTGCCCCCGACAATCTGCACAGATCCGTCAGCCTGAATGATGTCCGTTGTATTCGGGTAAATTAACTCCACCGAGGTGGCTTTCTCGACGCCTTCGCCTTTCGGGTAGATACCTTGGCCGGTTTTGAAGAAGTCATCCCGGTTCAGGACGAGCGACAGTGAGGGGATCGACTTGAGCGCACCGGCAACACGACCCTTGTAGACCGGATCGTTCACCACTGCCGGATCCATTTCGTAGTCGGCAGGGTGACCGTTCCATGAGGTGGGAAAGCCGGCCGGTTTGGCCGGTTGCCGGATGATGTCCTCCGCGAACAGGTAGGTGTGTGTGTCCACGTTGCTGGATCGCAGTTCCGACTGAAACGCTGCAGCGCGGAGCGTGGTGGTGGTATTGATTTGGATCGGGCCTTGGTACACCTTTCCATGGCTGGAAGTCGGTTTGCTGCCATCGATCGTGTATCTGATTTTCGCGTTCGGCGTTGCGCAGGTGATCGTCGCCCTGAAGGGCGCATCGTAAAAACCCCGGTCGGGGTCGAACTTGGTATCCTGCACAAACCCGGCAAATCCGCTGCCGTTGGCTTTTGCCGGGGTAGGCTTGTCAAAAAACTGAAGCCTGCCTCCGGCACCCGCTCCGAAGGAGATGCTCTCACGCTGGCCGGGATACTCCGGCATGAATTCAGTGGCTGGTGTTGAACCGTCCGGTTGCACCAATGCCAGATATTCTCCGTCCCTGTTCAGCTTGAAGTTGGTGTGCAGTTCGTTCCCTGCCGTTCGGTCTTTTCCGGAGGCGAATACCACGAGGTATTTCCTTGGGCCAAGAGTTACGTTTGGGAAACGCCATTTGTCGAGCGACTCGGCATTGTCGGTTAGCGACCAGCCATTCAGCGAGACCGCCTTCGCACCGGGATTGTAAATCTCGATCCAGTCCGTCGCTTCTCCGTCTCTGTCGGCCAGCCCGCGATTGTTCACCGCCAGGAACTCA
>Ga0066836_10001063_pt1 | contig 14131 bp, 10 predicted proteins | sample ETNtaG_18_FD_71568 | JGI IMG/M metagenome (GOLD analysis project Ga0066836, IMG submission 71568) | Marine microbial and viral communities from oxygen minimum zone, Eastern Pacific Ocean - ETNP201302SV91 | ecosystem: Environmental > Aquatic > Marine > Oceanic | place: Pacific Ocean: Eastern...
TCAAACCGTCACTCGTACGGGAAGACTGAGTTCAGATGCTCCGAACTTGCACAACATACCGGTGCGGACAGAAAAGGGAAAGGTTTTTCGGGAGGCATTTATAGCACAGAAAAATTGGGCGCTTCTTGTGGCAGATTATAATCAAATTGAACTTCGCTGCATAGCCCATTTATCAGGCGATCCGGGGCTTATTCAAGCATTTGAAGCAGGTGAAGATATTCACACCTCAACTGCAGCACAAGTTTTTGGAGTTGATCCCAAAGCTGTTTCCAAGGCGCAAAGAGAGCGAGCTAAAATGGTGAGTTACGGTCTTGTTTATGGAATGGAAGCTTGGGGTCTTGCGCAAAGATTAGGCATCTCCAATAAGGAAGCTGCAAATATCCTCAATTCGTATTTTGGCGCATTCCCATCAGTGAGAGACTACATGGAGTCAACAGTTCAAATAGCGAAAGAACGAGGCTACACAGAAACACTCTTTGGACGGAGACGTCGAATTCCTGAACTTATGTCTCCGAATGCAATGACACGGTCACTAGGGGAAAGGCAAGCTATGAATGCTGGAATTCAAGGATTAGCAGCAGATATTTTTAAAATTGCACTTGTTAGCCTTAACCACAAGCTTAAAGAAGAGAAGATGGACAGTCGGATAGTGCTACAAGTCCATGATGAAGTTATTCTTGAATGTCCTAAAGAAGAACTTTCTGAAGCAGAAAAATTAACAATAGAAGTTATGAGTTCCGCATTTGATATGAGTGTCCCTTTAGCAGTAAATATAAGCTCGGGAGCAACTTGGTCCGAGGCTAAATAGATTCCGTAGTGTTCAATGTCTAACATGACATGATGGGCGATCACTGGTTTGAAGAAGCCGCAAGCCATATGGGTGAAGCGTATTTGCGTTACTCATTTACAAAGGGAACTGAACAGGAAGTCAATTTTTTAATAGATCAGCTGGAACTGAAACCAGGAATGAAAGTCCTAGATGTAGGGTGTGGACCAGGGAGACACGCTCATTTGTTAGCACAAGCAGGAATTGAAGTATTGGGGATAGATATAAGTGAAGAATTTGTTGACATCGCTTCACGAAAAGCTGTAGCAGGTTCAAGATTTCTGAAACTTGATGCTCGAGAAATGCAATTTGATAAGGAGTTTGATGCTGTCATATCGTTATGCCAAGGAGCATTTGGCCTTGGAGGCAACCCTCAAATCCCTGTTGGAATAAATGATCCAGATGGCGAAATTCTAAAGAGAATGAGCGCCTCCCTAGTCGCTGGCGGCAAGGTAGCACTGACAGCTTTTTCAGCGTATTTTCAAATTCACTACATGGAGGAAGGAGATACATTCCACGCTGATCATGGAGTAAACCACGAAATCGCATCGTTAAAGAACCCTGATGGTGAAGAAATTAAAAAAGACTTGTGGACCAGTTGCTTCACTCCAAGGGAATTGAGACTTCTAGCAGTTAACGCGGGGTTAGAAGTAGAAGATATTTGGTCCGTAGCCCCAGGGAAGTATGAGCGATTACCCGCAACGTACATGAAACCCGAATTTCTGTTAATAGCAATTCGATAAAAATCGGATATATACCATTCACGAGTTGGCACTCCCTGAGCGACTGATACCCTGAAAGTCGTTGTCTTTCTTGAATCAATTAACTTTAAGAAACAACGTGCCCTATTGTCTATTAGAAAAAATTACATGTCCACTACAGAAACTGAAACAAACGAAACCCCTGAAAGCTACACACCAAGAGAAATCGCAGTAAACGATCTAGGTGATAAATCACTTGACGACGCGTTCTCAGAGTCAATGGTTCAGGTCGAAGATGGGCAATTAGTTTCAGGGACCGTAGTAAAAGTTGACCGTGAAGAAGCCCTCCTTGATATTGGATTTAAATCTGAAGGCGTTATCCCTAAAAGAGAACTCTCAATACGTAACGATGTCTCAGTAGATGAACTCGTAAACGTGGGTGATCAAATTCAGGCCTTGGTGATTCAAAAAGAAGATAAAGAAGGCCGTTTGATTCTTTCAAAAAAACGAGCCCAATATGAGAAAGCGTGGGGAGACATCCAAGAAGTCAAAGACAAAGATGGCATGGTTAAAGGTTTAGTCATTGAAGTTGTCAAAGGAGGCTTGATTGTAGACATAGGTCTTCGAGGCTTCCTCCCAGCCTCGTTAGTTGAGCTACGGCGCGTAAGGGATCTCCAGCCTTACATGGGAATGGAGATCGAAGCAAAGATCATAGAATTAGACAAGAATAGAAATAACGTTGTTCTTTCTAGAAGGTCTTGGTTGGAAGAAACACAAAAAGAGCAAAGAGAAGAGTTCTTAGATCTTCTAAAACCTGGTGAGCGTCGAAAGGGAGTTATCTCTTCAGTCGTTAATTTCGGAGCTTTTGTTGACTTGGGCGGCATGGATGGACTCATCCACGTCTCAGAACTTTCATGGAAGCATGTCAGCCATCCATCGGATGTGGTGACGATCGGTGATGAAGTAGATGTTGAAGTCCTAGAAGTAGATCTTGATCGCGAAAGGATAAGCCTCTCGCTAAAGGCCACTCAACAGGATCCATGGCAAGAGTTTGCTGACTCACATCGTGTTGGCGAACTGGTATATGGACGAGTTACCAAACTCGTCCCCTTCGGTAGTTTCGTTCAAGTGGGAGATAATATTGAAGGCCTCGTTCATATTTCAGAGATGTCAGAACACCATGTTGACTTGCCAGAGCAAGTCGTCACACCTGGGGAAGAACTTTGGGTGAAGATCATCGATGTTGACTTAGATAAACGCAGAATTAGTCTCTCTGTTAAACAAGCTGCAGAAGGTGGCGTTGTTGCAGAAGAATACCAAGAACACTTTGGCGAGCAGAACTATGACACTGAAGGAAATTACATAGGTCCAGCAGTGGATCTTGACCCTGAAGCTGCCGCAGAACTTGAAGAAGCTTGGTCCGCTTACGAGGTGAGTGAACAAGAACGCTTAACTATGGAAACTGAAGGCGAACTCGACTCCGAGTAGACTGCGCCAATGGCAGAATTCGCAATCACAGGTGGAATCGGCTCAGGGAAAACAACCGTAGCTAAATTGCTAGTAACCAAGGGGGCGGCGTTGGTTGACGCCGACCAAATAGTGCATGACTTACAGCAGTCGGGTGGAAAGGTTTACCATTCAATCGTTGAACGTTTCGGTTTAGGGATCCTTAAAGACGATGAAGAATTAGATCGCCAAAAAATTGCAGATATCGTTTTTAACGACCCTAAGGAACTTGAAGAGCTAAACAAAATAGTGCACCCTGCAGTCGGAGAGAAAATGACTGAACTGCGGGAAAAATATAATTCCGAGAATGCGATTGTGTTGATAGACATTCCTTTGCTAGTCACCCCCGAAGGGGAACTCGGTAGGGAAGAATATAAATCCTTTCAAGGAAAAATAGTAGTTGACTGCAAAATAGAAATAGCGGTGTCAAGACTTGTGGCCCACCGTGGGTTTAAAGAAGAAGATGCGAGATCGAGGATTGAAAAACAGTCCACCCGTCAACAACGACTTCAATATGCTGACTATGTCATAAATAACAATGGACCAGAAGAGAATCTTAGCGAACAAGTGGATGCATGTTGGACGTGGATGCAGTCATTGGCTAAGGAGATCTCTAATAACTAGAATCTGTAAATGGTGAAACGCTCAGATGCTATTCCATTCAAAGTAATCTCTGATTTTGAACCTGCGGGAGATCAACCTGCCGCGATTGAAAAACTATCAAATGGCATACGAAATGGAGCAGAATTCCAGACTCTGCTCGGAGTAACAGGATCCGGGAAAAGTGCGACTATTGCATGGACGATTGAACAAGTTCAACGTCCAACGCTAGTAATGGCACCGAATAAATCTCTTGCAGCGCAACTCGCCAACGAGCTTAGAGAGTTCTTCCCAAATAATCGAGTTGAATACTTCGTCAGTTATTATGACTATTATCAACCGGAAGCCTATATCCCATCTAGTGATACGTATATAGAGAAAGATTCATCCGTTAACGATGAAATTGATCGGCTCCGGCATGCATCTACAGCTGCCCTGTTGACTCGTCGGGACACGATTATCGTCGCCTCTGTTTCATGCATCTATGGTCTCGGGTCCCCAGAAGAGTACTTAACTAAACTATTGGTCCTTCGGGTAGGTGAAGAACGAGACCAGCGAGAAATCCTCCGGACACTCGTTGGCATGCAATACGATAGGAACGATATAAATCTTATTCGAGGCAATTTTCGTGTTCGAGGAGGAAGCCTTGAAATCCATCCCGCCTATGAAGAGAATATTTACCGGATTGATTTCTTCGGTGATGAAATTGAAAAAATTACGTCCATAGACCCGATTACGGGTGAGGTCATTAAAGATTTTCCAGAAATAGTTATCTTTCCTGCTACGCATTACGCAGCAAGCGATGAGCGTCTTCGCAGAGCAATGGAAGGCATTCAGAAAGAAATGCAGGTTCAGTTAAAGGATTTTGAGACAAATAATAAACTCCTTGAAGCCCAAAGACTTCGAATGAGAACAGAACATGATCTAGAAATGATGGAAGAAGTAGGATTCTGTACTGGGATTGAGAACTACTCCATGCATATTGATGGACGTAACTCCGGTGACCCCCCATTTACGCTTCTGGACTACTTTCCAGATGATTTCCTTTGTGTGATTGATGAATCACACGTCGCAGTTCCTCAACTGCACGGACAATATGCTGGTGATAGAAGCAGGAAAGAAACGTTGATCAAGCATGGTTTTCGACTTCCATCGGCTGCAGATAATCGCCCTTTAAGGTTTGAGGAAATTATGAAAAGACTAAATCAAGTAGTCTTTTTATCTGCAACTCCAGGCCAGCATGAGTTGGAGATTTCCAACCAAATAGTAGAACAAATTATTAGACCAACAGGACTTGTAGATCCAGAAGTCATCGTAAAACCCACAACTGGACAAATTGATGACCTAATCGGATTGATAAAGACTCGTACAGAGAGAGAAGAACGTGTGCTTGTAACAACTCTTACTAAGAAAATGTCTGAAGACCTAAGTGATTATCTGCTTGAACTCGGGATAAGAGTCCGATATCTTCACAGCGATATCGATACAATCGAACGAATTGAAATTCTTCGTGATCTTAGGCTAGGAGAATTTGATGTACTAATCGGAATTAATCTACTCCGTGAAGGGCTTGACCTTCCTGAAGTTTCATTAGTGGCCATCCTTGACGCTGACAAAGAAGGCTTTCTTAGAAGTGAAACATCACTGATCCAAACGATAGGCCGAGCTGCTCGAAATGTTGGTGGGCAAGTCATAATGTATGCAGATCAAGTTACAAATTCCATGAAGCGGGCTATTTCTGAGACGAACAGAAGAAGGCAATTGCAAATTAGATACAACGAAGAGAATGGAATTGATCCGCAAACTATCAGAAAAGCAGTTACGGATATTCTTTCAATGATCAGGCCTACGCAAACAACTATCCCCGAACGTTCCAAAAAGAAAGGAAGACAGAAAAATCGTCTTTCCGATGATATGAATGAACTTCCCGAAGATCAACTAGAGAGGTTAGTGCTCACGTTGGAGGAGGAAATGAACGTTGCAGCTGGAGATTTACGATTTGAATATGCGGCACGATTAAGAGATGAAATACGTGAGCTAAAAAGAGATTTAAAAGATATGAGGTGAACTAGTTCTGCATATGTTTGCAGAAAATCTTTACGTAAACTTATCTAAATCGTACTTTTGAGGAGGAGCTTTGGGAATAAAAGAACGAGTAACTGCACGTGTGGTAAATCTATTTTCCCATAGTGAAAAACCTTTGGAGAATACTCACCTATACAAAGGCGATAATGGCCTTTTCGGACCAGGCGCAATAAGTTGGGAAGTTCTTGGAGATGTATCAAGCTTTGTAGGAGGCATTAGAGGGCTATTGATTCAAGCCGCTCACCCAGAAGTAGCGGCTGGTGTAGCTGACCATTCAAGGTATCGCGAAGATCCACTTGGTCGACTGAGCAGAACAGCCTATTACGTGACTTCAATGACGTACGGGGCAGCATATGAGATTGATTTTGCAGTTGAGATGGTCAAAAAAGCCCATACAGGTGTATCAGGATTTTCTGAAAGAGGCTTAGCCTATAATGCGACCAGTCCGGACTACAGCGCTTGGGTGCACAACACATTAACGGATTCTTTTCTCGAGGCGTTTAAAACATTTAGAAGGCCATTATCAGAAAAAGAGGCAGACACGTTTGTTCAAGAACAAGCCAAGATAGGGGAGCGAATGGGAGCAACCCCATTACCGAGAACAGCAAAATCTCTTCGATCATGGGTTGTTGACCATCCTGCACTCGGCAGATCCGAAGCGATGCATGAAGCTATCGTATTTTTAAAAAAACCACCCTTGTCACGCGTTGAACTTATCGGCTACAGGGTTCTCCAACGAGCAGCCGCTACTACGATTGACCCCAAGATCCAGAAAATACTCGGTTTGAAACCCACACCAGTATCTCTCAAAGCGGGCAAGGCTCTAATCAGTGGCCTCAGATGGGCCCTTAAATTCAGCCCAGCATGGAAAGCAGCGCTAATTCGTTCAGGAGCGGAATTTGATCATAATCTATTCAGAGACGACTAGAACCTTCTTAAGGCATCTTTGCTAAATTCAAAAGAAGATCACAGACAAGCTGAGGATCACTAAAAAAAGGAGAATGGGCACAATCCCATTCGATGACTGCATTAGCTAAATCTGACATCTCTCGTTGTCGCTCGGGATGAATAGCAGAATCATTTTTGCAGACAACATAGGTTGTTTCCGTTTCTCTCCAAGCCTCTCCGGTTCCAACAGAAACAGAAGTTATGGGAAAGCTTCGTAACTTACTGATTGATTGTTCCGCTATATAAGAAGGCACATCTTCATAGAAAGCAGGGATGATTGCCTCTGGTTTGACAATCGAAAGTAAATTTTCGTCCACCTCAATCTGAATCTTTGAAGGATGCGGTGTTTCGGAATAACCCATCATGGGCTCCCCTTCGTTTAGTAGAATTGCGCAAAGGTAAACTAAATGCCTAACTTCACTCTTGTTTTCAGCAGCTTTAGAGATAACCATCCCGCCGTAACTATGTCCCAAAACAATTACCTCACCGCCTATTGATCTAATAGCTTCCTCAGTAGCAAGAACATCATTTTCCAATCCAGTAAAGGGAAGGTCCAAAACAGCAACTTCTATATCGGAATTCTCTAAGCGTTCTACTACAAGGTCCCAACACCATGACCCATGCCAAGCACCGTGCACCAAGAGAACTGACTTCATGGGGAAAAGATACTTCAGAAACAAAGTCAGGTAAATCTGTGAGAATAATGTCCTTTTCCTGTTCATTGATTAGATTGGCACTGTGTCTGGAAAATTAATTATTAAAGGCGCTCGAGAGCATAATCTGCAAGCAGTCGATATTGACGTGCCACGCAATAAATTGGTTGTATTCACTGGCATTTCGGGCTCAGGTAAGTCATCTTTAGCATTTGACACTATCTACGCAGAAGGGCAAAGGAGATATGTAGAATCGCTCTCAGCGTATGCACGGCAGTTTCTGGGACAAATGGACAAACCAGATGTTGATTTCATTGAGGGCTTATCTCCAGCTATCTCAATAGATCAGAAAAGTGCGAGTAGGAACCCCCGTTCGACAGTAGGAACAATCACTGAAGTATACGATTACCTTCGTCTCCTCTTCGCTCGGATAGGCATACCCCATGACCCAGAAACAGGAGAACGGTTAGTTCGGCAAACTCCGCAGCAAATTGTTGACCGGGTTCTAGCAATAGATGAAGGAACGCGTTTTCAGATTCTCGCTCCAGTCGTCAGAGGAAGGAAAGGGACTTACGACACTCTTGTGACCGAACTTGCCGGCCAAGGTTTCGTAAGAGCGTTAATTGATGGAGAAATTATTGAATTAAATGATGTTGCAGGTGACAATGAGGACGGAACCCCCAAACTTCAATTAGAACGCTATGAAATGCACGACATATCAGTGATCATTGATCGTTTGGTTATGCGCGAAGGCATCGAGCGCCGTTTAACCGATTCAATAGAAACAGCGCTGCAACTTGCTGAAGGTGTAGTGCAAATCGAAATACAAAATCAGAAAAAAGAAAATGAAACTCTCATCTTTTCAGTACATTTTAGTCGGCCCAGCGACGGGAAATCATTTGAAGAACTTGAGCCAAGAAACTTTTCCTTTAATTCACCATATGGAGCTTGCGTATCTTGTGATGGCTTGGGAACACGATTTGAAGTAGACCCGGAACTGGTCATTCCAAACCCGAAATTATCCCTACAAGAAGGCGTTATCGCTCCATGGTCTAGCGGCCGAAGCAAATACTTCCAACTTCTGATCAGGGCAGTAGCTGAAGAGAATGCAATAGCTATGGAGACTTCATGGCACAAATTATCTTCCAAATCAAAGAAATTGATTCTTAATGGAATTGGGAAAAAAAAGATTACGGTCAATTACACAAATAGATATGGAAGATCAAGAAATTTCCAGGCAACATTCGAAGGAGTTATCCCTAATCTACGTCGACGTCATTTAGAGGCGGATACGGATAAACAAAGAGAACAAATAGAAGGGTATATGAGAGAGATTCCTTGCCCAGATTGCAGTGGGGCCCGACTTCGCCCAATGTCGCTCGCTGTAACTATAAATGAGTTAGATATAGCAACAATTTGCAATATGAGCATTAAAAATGCTGCTTCGACGCTCATGGGAATTAAGTTAAATGAACGAGATGAAATTATCGCTAACCCGATTCTTAAAGAAATCAACTCACGAATGGGATTTTTGCTTGACGTTGGATTGGAATACTTAGCTTTGCATCGAGCTGCTAGCACATTATCTGGTGGGGAAGCCCAACGTATTCGTCTGGCATCGCAAATAGGATCTGGATTAGTTGGAGTGCTGTACGTCTTAGATGAGCCCTCAATAGGATTGCATCAACGTGACAATAAACGACTAATTGAAACACTTGAAAGACTTCGTGACCTTGGTAACAGTGTCTTAGTTGTTGAACATGACGAAGAAACTATTTGTGTAGCGGACCATGTAGTAGATATCGGTCCAGGTGCAGGAGAACATGGAGGCGAAATAGTTCATTCAGGAACCGTCGCACAACTCAAAAAAAATAGAAACTCTTTAACTGGTCAATATATATCAGGAAAGAAATCAATTCCTGTTCCGGCATTACGAAGACAAACCGGAGATGATTGGATCACGATTCGAGAAGCCCGTGAACATAACCTGAGGAGCATAGACGTAGAAATACCCATCGGATGCTTCGTAACAGTCACTGGGGTGTCAGGCTCAGGGAAATCTACTCTTGTAAATGACATTCTCTACCGAAAGCTGATGCAAGAAATATATAAATCAAAAGTTGCTCCCGGACTGCATACCTCCATAGAGGGATTACAAGCGCTTGACAAAGTTATCAATATCGATCAACAGCCGATAGGGAGAACTCCACGCTCAAACCCTGCGACATACACAGGGGTATTTGATCATATTCGTAAACTTTTCGCACAAACTCCCGAATCAAAAATTCGTGGCTACCTTCCAGGTCGTTTCTCTTTCAACGTTAAGGGTGGAAGATGCGAAGCTTGTTCAGGAGACGGAACGATTAAGATAGAAATGCATTTCCTTCCCGACGTTTATGTGCCATGCGAAATCTGTCAAGGTTCAAGGTATAACCGAGATACTTTAGATATATATTTCAAAGGAAAAAATATTGCTGACGTGCTCAATCTATCTTGCGAACAGGCACTTGAATTTTTTGATAAGCAGCCACCAATTGCCCGCCACATGCAAACTCTTGTAGATGTCGGCCTTGGGTATGTTCGATTAGGGCAACCAGCGCCAACATTATCTGGGGGCGAAGCCCAAAGAGTGAAACTTGCTAGTGAACTTGCAAAGAGATCAACGGGCCACACAATGTACATCTTGGATGAACCGACAACTGGACTACATTTCGAAGATGTAAATAAACTTCTAACGGTTCTCAGTCGACTAGTCGATCAAGGAAATACAGTAGTCATCATTGAACACAATTTAGATGTGATTAAATCATCTGACTGGATTATTGACCTAGGTCCAGATGGCGGCGATGGGGGTGGGGAAATTGTTGTTGAAGGGACACCTGAATATGTCGCGAAAACAGACGAGAGCTACACCGGACAATTTCTTAAACCTATTTTGGAAGAGGCAGGTACTCTTTAAAGAAGGATTCTGTTAAACGACTGACAACAGGGGAATGTAAACGTGATTACTAGGCCAGAACCCGGTTCTATTCCAAAGACACCTGGTTCGTACCAGTTTAAAGATATTGACGGACGTGTTATCTATGTAGGTAAAGCGAAATCTTTACGCTCACGTGTTAATTCATATTTTCAACTACCGGAAAAGCTGCCAATACGAACCCAGCAAATGATTACTGAAGCAGTGACAATTGAATGGATTCAAGTTCAAAATGAAGTCGAAGCTCTCATACTTGAACATAGTTTGATACAGGAACACCAGCCTAGGTTTAATGTCCGTCTCAGAGATGATAAAAGTTACCCGTTTCTCATGGTCACTCTTTCAGACCAATGGCCGCGTGCAATGTTAACACGAGCAAAAATGAAAAAAGGAAACAGGTATTTTGGACCCTTTGTTGATGTTCGTGCGATTAGAGAAACAATGGACTTACTTCAACGCACCTTTCCGCTTAGGACATGCACATCAAACAAATATCGCCGTCATGAGAAACTAAAGAAACCTTGCCTTGATTACCACATAAAAAAGTGCTGCGGCCCTTGTGTAGGGAAAGTCGCAACTGAAGAGTATGAGAATCTAGTTAAGAATTTAATCAAGTTCCTAGAGGGGAACACGGAAATAGTTGTTGAGGAACTTAAGCAAGAGATGTCAGATGCATCACATAAGCAAGAATTTGAAAGAGCAGCCCGCGTTCGAGACAAATTGTTCAATGTGCAAAAAGCAGCGGAGAAACAAGTAATGGTCGGAACGCGGTCAGAAGATTTTGATGTTGTTGCTTTTAAAGATGACGAATTTGAAGCAGCAGTACACACTTTTTTTATTCGGAAAGGAAAAGTAATGGGTCAACGTTCTTTTATTTTAGACAAAACTGAAGACCTCCCATCGAAAATTCTGCAATCGCGCATCCTAGAAAAGTTATACCTTCAAGAAAACCCTCTCGGGAATCCTAAATCTATTTATGTGCAAGTAATACCAGAGAATAAAGAATTCTATGAACAGTGGCTCGGCGCGAAACGAGGGTCGCGAGTCCAAATTCTAATTCCACAAAGGGGCAATAAGAAGTCGCTAATGGCTACGGTAGAAATAAATGCTGCAGATCTATATAAACGTAATCGTCTACAGAGACTCAGTGACCATAACAGCCGCTCAAAAGCTTTAAATGACCTCCAAAAGTACTTAAAACTTCCTAATGCTCCTCTACGAATTGAATGTTATGACATGAGCCATCTGCAAGGAACGAATTATGTCGGTTCTATGGTCGTAATGGAAGACGCTGTATTGAAAAAGAAAGATTATAGAAAATTCAAAATTAAATCTTTTGAAGGAAACGATGATTACGCGGCGATGGCGGAAGTTATCAAACGTCGGTTAAATAATCTTTTGATAGCTGAGAAAAATCCAGATAAGGAGACGAATAGTTTCTCATACCCTCCGCACCTTCTCCTTGTTGATGGAGGGAAAGGGCAATTAACAGCGGCAGTCAAAGTCTTAGATGAGTTGAATCTTGCAAACAGAATACCCGTTGCTTCCATCGCGAAAAGATTTGAAGAAGTATATATTCCTGGAAATCCAGATCCGATTAAAATCCCGCGCGATTCTGAAGCCCTCTATTTACTTCAAAGAATTCGCGACGAAAGTCATAGATTCGCTATCACTTATCACCGTAATCTCCGAAACAAACAAATGAAAAAATCTGTCCTTGATGGAATCTCAGGGTTGGGTCCTGTACGAAAACAAAAACTGCTTCAACATTTTGGGACTATTGAAAGAATTCAAAGGACAAGTTTCGAAGACCTACTTTCGTTAACTTGGCTTCCAGAGGATGTAGCCAAAGAGGTTGTTAAAAAATGTTCCGGAAAGTGATGACATGCATATTGTGAATTCTGAAACCCGAAAATTGTGGGATACGAACAGCGGTTGGTGGTTTGAGAATGTAGAAAGTGGAAGCTTCTCTGAATATTCAAAAATCATTCTCCCTCTATCTCAAGAATTATTTGCACAAAAAAAACTGATTCTTGATCTTGGGACAGGATCAGGGATTCTTGCTAAAAGAATTATGGATAAATCGGTAGGGAAAGTCATCGGCTTGGACGTTTCTATAAGGCAGCTCGAGAAAGCAGCAAAAAATAATACAGGCCCTGCTTATTTGCAATCAGATTCCAGAGTATTGCCATTTAAATCAGATATTTTCGATGGTGTTTTGAGCAGCATGGTTTTAGAACATGTCGAAAATCTTCAAGACTCTGTTAGCGAAATAGCGAGAATCCTTCAAGCAGGAGGTCTTTTCGTAGCGATAATGAATCATCCGGTCTTTCAAACTCCAGGAAGTGGGCCAGTTGAGAGCGATAATCTCGATTCAAATGGAACGGGATGGAGAGTAGGTAACTATTTAACCGAAAGCAGCAATATCGAAGAAATTTCGGAAGGAATCTATGTTCCATATGAGCACCGAACAATAAGCACGTATCTGAATACTTTCCTTGAACACGGTTTTCGACTCCGAAGAGTTCTTGAACCTGCGTTAATCGATGAAAACGGAGCGAAGGAAACTGCTATGGCTAATCATCGTATTCCGCGACTACTGATTGTCATCTTGGAAAAGCCAGTATTTGGGAGAAACTCAGATACGTGAAGGAGAGGAATCGGTTAGCATGAAGTATGGCAGAATTTCTTATAATTGCAGGCTATTCCGGTGCTGGGAGGTCGGAAGCAGCCAAATCGTTAGATGACCTAGGATGGTTCGTCATAGATAATTTGCCTAGTCAACTCATCCCCAAAGTGGCGGAATTAGCGACGGCAACAGGTTCTTTGACTTCACAGGTGGCGCTAGTTGTAGGATCTGAAGCACCAAATGAAACCCTGGAACAAATTAAAGAACTAAAAGAGAATAAAGATATCTCTGTCAAAGTTCTTTTTTTGACAGCGGATAAGGAAACGTTGATTCACCGTTATGAAGAAACGCGACGAAGACATCCATATGAAAATCTGGGTAGTTTATCGGACTCAATTTCAGCTGAAATTGATCTGCTGAATGATCTGCGAGGATCGTCAAATGTTGAAATAGATACTAGCCACTTGAACGTGCATGAATTGAGTAGACGGCTTAGCGAAGTATTCAAAATTGAATCTTCACCTGATTCGCTACAGACGAGAATTGTTTCATTCGGATTCAAATATGGAGTACCAGTGGATGTAGATTTGGTATTCGATTGCCGATTTCTTCCAAACCCGCATTGGGAAGATGAACTTAGAGAAAAAACGGGAGAAGATCAGCAAGTTAAAGATTTTTTGCTCGAAAAAGAGATTGCGAAAAAGTTCATTACTCAATTGGAATCTATGCTTGAGCTGCTAATGCCTGCATATGAGCAAGAAGGGAAAAGTTATCTTAGCTTGGCTATCGGATGCACTGGAGGCAAGCACCGTTCAGTTGTTATGGCTAATGAAGTAGAGAGAATTCTTGTCAACCTTGGTTTCATCTCAAAAGTTTCACACAGAGATATACGAAAATAAGGCACGAAGTGCTTTTGGTCACTACCTTAGCTACTAGGAATCGCTAGCATCACGCTTACAACCGTTTGTTCCCGTAGGAGGGGTATATGACTATCCGAGTAGGTATTAATGGGTTCGGCCGAATAGGAAGAAATTTCTTTCGAGCCGCTAAGCTTTCTGGCGCAAATATTGATTTTGTGGCAGTAAACGATCTGGGTTCATTGGAGACCCTAGCCCACTTGCTTAAAAATGATTCAGTGCATGGAAAATTCGGTGGAACTGTCAAAGCAATTCGGGGAGGTATCAGCGTTGATGGTCAAAAATTAAC
>Ga0066836_10001065_pt1 | contig 14124 bp, 14 predicted proteins | sample ETNtaG_18_FD_71568 | JGI IMG/M metagenome (GOLD analysis project Ga0066836, IMG submission 71568) | Marine microbial and viral communities from oxygen minimum zone, Eastern Pacific Ocean - ETNP201302SV91 | ecosystem: Environmental > Aquatic > Marine > Oceanic | place: Pacific Ocean: Eastern...
GTGCTACAGTGGCACTAGAATTCACCACATGCATCATTTTACCTGGTCTAGTTGTATACATTCTTAATTCATTTATCATTTTAAATTCCTTATTAATTAATTGAATATATAATCATTCTTTTTTGGTTCTTTTGTGAAATTCCAATAATCTACCAACCTCCATGGAGAATTTGTTGTAACTCTTCCTGATTTATTTCTATACCAACTATCTACTTTATTATGACTCCATACCATCTGTGCATGCTGTTTATCTAGTTTAGAATTATATTTTTCATAAGCATCAGTTTTACAATCCATGCTACTATATTTATTATCTAGTAATAAATTTATACACCCAAGTATATACCTTATTTGACATTCTCCATGAAAAACAATACTTCCTCCATGGGCCAAATTAGTATTTGGTCCGTACATCATAAAAAAATTTGGGAAATTTGGAACTGTAATTCCTACATTAGCTCTAGGATTATCTTTTTCCCAGTATTCTTCTAAATTAACACCATTTTTTCCTATAACCTTTATTGGCCAAATCATTTTGCTGGCATTAAAGCCAGTTGCAGCAACAATTGCATCAACATTATAAGTGTTTTTGTCCGTAGAAATGATAGAATGATTAATATCATTTATTTTATCAGTTACAAGATTAACATTTTTTCTATTTAACATATCAAACCAATTATTATCCATAAGCATTCTTTTCCCATAAGGAGGATACTTAGGTATAACCTTGTCTAAAAGTTCTTTATTAGAACCAATTAATGATTCAATGTGTTTAATCATATTTACTCTAAAACGCTCATTTGTATGATTAATTGATCTTTCAGGAAAATTCCAACTAGGATTTTTACAAAGCGAGTCATGAATTCCATCACAAAAACCCCAAAATAATTGTAATCGGTACCATCTTGCATAAAATGGTATATTTTCTAAAACCCATTTTTTACCTTCTGATAATTTACGATGGTAATTAGGATTAGATATAATCCAGTGAGGAGTTCTTTGAAAAATAGTCAGTTTTTTTACTATTTTAGCTAGCTCAGGAGCTACTTGCATACCACTAGCTCCTGTTCCAATTAATGCTATATTTTTATTTTTAAAATTATATTTATTATCCCATTTAGCAGTATGAATAATTGGATTATTAAAGCTCTCTATACCTGAGATATTAGGTAAAGCAGGTTTATTTAACTGTCCTACTGCGCTAATTACTATATTAGAGTCTAAAGTACTTTTTTTATCGTTAGAAATTATTGACATTTTCCATTTTTTTAATTTATCGTCATATTCGATACTTTCTACAGTAGTATTAAATTTTATATGATTATTTAAATTATATTTATTTACGCAGTGCTTCAAATATTTATAAATAGAATCCCTCTTGGAATAAAACTCTTCCCATTCATATGAAGGCTCAAATGAATAAGCATAAACATGATTTGGGGTATCCACACCGCATCCTGGATATGTATTTTCATACCAAGTTCCTCCAATTGAATCATTTTTTTCAATTATAATAAATGGAATTTTTGCTTTAGAAAGTTTTATACCTGCCAATATTCCACATAAACCACTTCCAATTATGATGACTTTAGGCTTGCTATTATGCTTTTTAATATTATCTATATATAAGTCTCTTGCTGAATTATTATCAAAATTCAATTCTTCCTTCATCATAGCAATATATTCTTTAGGCACTTCTGCACCTACACCAACACTCATTAATTGAGATAAATACTTGTCTTCAATAGTATTTATTTTATCTAAACTGTTGTTTTTATTAATATTATTATTCAATTCTTTAACTAAACTATTTACTATTTCAAGTGACAAGTCCTTAGGGACATCTACAGAATAATCAAATGCTCCTTTAACAAAAGGTCTTATTTTTTTAATATAGCTAAGGTCTGATGTAATATAAGATAAAACAAGTGTAAGAGTTGCAATATCTGCTTCATGTAATGCTTTAATTATTTTATTTGGTTGTTTTAGAGCTTCATATAAATTTAATTTCATTAACATTCCAATAAATAAATATTTTCTTTAAATTATTATAATACTTTATTACAATTATATTTTAAATTAATTTTTATTACAGGATTCACTAAATTTGGAAAACTTACCTCTTAAAGGAATAAAAGTAATAGATGCTGCAAGTTTTATAGCAGCACCTTTAGTAAGTGCGCTTATGTCAGACTATGGCGCAGAGGTAATTAAAATTGAACCTTTAACTGGAGATACCTATAGAGAAGCTGTAATTGGAGGTCATGTTTGGCCAGAGAGTGATATTGACTGGGCTTTTATACTTGAAAATAGAAATAAGCGTAGTCTCTCTATTGACCTTAAATCTAAAGAAGGTCAAACAGTATTAAAAAAATTAATACAAGATTCAGATGTATTTGTTACTAATTTACCTAAAACACCAAGAGAAAAACTAGGATTAACTGATACAATTGTAAGAAAATTAAACCCTAAAATAATATATGCTTCTTTAACAGGTTATGGCGAAAATGGGCCAGATTCAAATAGAACTGCTTTAGATTCTACCGCTTATTTTGCAAGGTCAGGTTTAATGAATTGGTCTAAAACAAATAACCCAGATAGAATCCCCCCTTTTCCAATACCAGGTGGAGGGGATCATCCAACTGGATTATCTCTCTTTACTTCTATTTTACTAGCATTAATGAACAAAGAAAAGACTGGGTTAGGTACATCTGTTAGCACATCACTCTTAGCTAATGGGATATGGTCAAATGCCATGTTAATACAAGCCATATTATCTGGACATAAACCTATTGATACATTTCATTGGGAAACTCTAAGTGCCATGCGTAATATATATAAGCTTAAAGATAAGTCCTTATTTTTCATGCTACTCACAAATGAAGAAAAACATTGGGAGCCATTTATACAAGCTTTTAAGTTAGGCTTTTTAAAAAATAGTCCTAAATTTAATACTAAAGATAACCGCCAACAAAATAAAAAAGAATTGAAAATAATATTACAAGAACAATTCATAAAATATTCTTATGATGATGTTAGAGAAAAACTTATTAAGATAGGAATAGTATTTACCAAAATAATGAAAACAGAAAATACTATTAACGACCCACAGACAAATTTAAATAATATGTTTATGGATATTACGGGAGAAGAAATTAAAGATTTAAAAATAGTTTCGCCTCCTCTTAATATAGAAAATGCACCAAGAAGGAAATCTACAAAAGCTCCAAAATTAGGTGAGCATAATATAGAAATATTAAAAGAATTAGGATATACAATAGAAGAAATTAAAATTTTGCAAAATAAAAGAATTATTTTATAAAAATATTCTATAATAAAAGGCTATAATTAAAGAAATAGCATATAAATAATTTTGGAGATGTACATTGTATTTAACGCAAGCACTTAAAAGAGCTGTTCAAATTAACGGAGATCAAATTGCTACTCAGGATGGAGATAGAGTAAGAACCTGGTCTGAATCACTTAACAGGATAAGTAAACTTGCAGGTGCTATGAAAAACTTAGGTTTCTCTGATAATGATAGATCAGCTATCTTATCATTAAATAGTGATCGCTATTTTGAAGCTCTATATGCCGCAGTATGGGCTGGTGGTATTTTTGTTCCAATAAATACGAGATTAGCTCCGCCAGAAATAGAATTTTGGTTAAACGATAGTGAAAGCTCTATATTATTTGTAGATCAAGCATTTTCTGAAATAATAGAAAAATCTAGGTCTGAAGGGAAAATACCATCTGTAAAAGAAATAATCTATATGTCTGATGGAGATTGCCCTGACAATATGAGTAATTATGAAAATATTTTAGAAGATGCGTCTCAAATTGAGGATGAACTGAGATGCAAAGATGATATAGCTGGTTTATTTTATACTGGAGGAACAACAGGAAGATCCAAGGGCGTTATGCTAAGTCATACAAATTTAGTCTCTAATTCTTTTAATACTATAACGGCTTTAAATATTCCAACAAATGCAAGATGGATACATGCTGCTCCAATGTTTCACATTGCTGATGTGACTGGAGCTATTGCGATTACTCATATTGCTGGACAGCATTATTTTATACCTTCTTATACTCCTGAGGGCGTATTAAAATCTATTCAGGATTATTCTATTACAGATACATTATTAGTTCCTACTATGATAAATATGTTAGTTCACCATCCAGATATAAAAAAATATGATTTATCTTCTTTACGACAAATTACTTATGGTGCCTCTCCAATGCCGGAATCTGTAATTGTCAAAGCAATGGAAGTAATCCCAGAATGTAAATTTAGCCACGCTTATGGAATGACTGAATGTGCTCCATTGATAACTTCAGCTGGACCTGATTGTCACGTTTTTGAGGGTCCTAAAGCAAATTTATTTAAATCAACTGGTGTGGCCGTTCCTGGTGTTGAAGTCAAAATTATTGACGAAAATGATAATGAAGTTCCACGAGGTGAAGTTGGAGAAGTTGCTGCTAGAGGTCCTAATGTTATGCTTGGTTATTGGAGACAAAAAGAATTAACTGATAAAGCACTTCTAAATGGTTGGATGCATACAGGAGACGGTGGATATATGAATGAGAATGGGTATGTTTATATTGTAGATAGAGTAAAAGATATGATTATATCAGGTGGCGAAAATATATATTCCGCAGAAGTAGAAAATGCTGTTTATCAATTAGATGGGGTTATAGAATGTGCAGTTATTGGAATTCCTAATGAAGAATGGGGAGAAACAGTACATGCTATAGTAAGAAAAGATCCAAATAGCAATATTAATGAAAATGATGTTATTTCACATAGCAAAAGTCTTATAGCAGGATTTAAATGTCCAAAATCAGTATCATTTAGAGAAGATCCTATGCCTCTCTCTGGTGCAGGAAAAATTTTAAAGACAACATTGAGAGAACCTTTCTGGGAAGGACATGAAAAACAGGTCAGTTAATTAAAGGATTTACTATGACTAAAAATATTATAACTAATATAAATGATAAAATTGCTGAAATTACCCTTAATAGGCCTGAGAGAATGAATGCTATTACTATAGATCTATTAGAAGAATTAAAAAATGAGTTAATATCTATTAATAATGATGAGTCTATAAGCGTTATTATACTTACGGGTGCAGGAAAAGCATTTTCTGCAGGAGTTGACTTAAGACAGTTAGAGGCAAACGGTACAGATGTTTCTAGTGGTGGAGTTGGTAAAGAATTAGATAAGCATGCTAACGAAGTAATTAAATTACTAGAAAAATCACCTAAAGCAGTTATATCAAAAATAAATGGTTTCTGTTTTACTGGTGGACTTGAATTAGCATTATCAGCAGATTTAATATATATCGCAAATGAAGCTAAATTAGGAGATACCCACGCAATTCTTGGATTTAGGCCTTCATGGGGCTTAACACAGAGATTGCCTCAATATATAGGTGTTACTCGTGCAAAAGAATTATCATTTACAGCAAAAACTATATCGGGCAGGCAAGCAGCAGAATATGGAATTGCTTTGGAGTCATTTCCGAAAGAAGAATTAGATTCACGTGTTCATGAAATAGCTATAAAAATTACCAAGAATAGTCCAAATTCTATTAAAGCTTACAAGGACCTTTATTCTGCAGCGAGCAATAAAGGTCTCACTGAAGGTTTAGAATATGAAGCTAATACCTCTTATGATATACCTGAAGTCAAAGAAAGAGTTCAAGAATTTCTAAAAAAATTAAGGTAATGCTATTTAATATTTGCAATAGTTTTTAATGCAGTTCTTAAAACTGGTTTTTCAATTAATTTTCCATCCACCACTACTAATCCATCACTGGCTTCATTAAATGCATTAATTACCTTATTTGCATATGCAACCTCTTCATCTGAAGGTGTAAAAACTTTATTAAGCGATTCAATTTGCTTTGGATGAATAGAACCTTTACCAGAAAAACCTAAATTCTTGGACTTTTGAGCTTCACTTCTCATACCATCCATATCTTCTAAATCTAAAAAAGGAACATCAATAGAATCAATACCTGCTCCTGCAGCAGCGTGTACTACCCTAGACCTAGCATATAATAATGACATCCAATCCCCATTACATCCAAGATCTGCACTCATATCTACTCCACCAAATAACAATGACTTTATTATAGAACTTGATTGTGCTATTTCCCATGCATTTTGAAGGCCCGTATTAGTTTCTATAATAATATGCAGATTTAAAGTTTTATTAGCTAATTTAATTTGGTCTTCTAAATCAATAACTTCATCAACACCTTGAATTTTAGGTAACATTAGTCCAGATGCAGTATTATTTGAGTTTAAAATCGCTTGAATGTCCTCTTTACCTTCCTTACTATTAACATCGTTAATTCTTATAAGAGTTTCCACACCATATGGTACAGATATATTTTCAAACGCTTTTACAGTTGAAATTCTTGAAATATTTTTATGCTCGGGAATGATTGCATCTTCAAGATCTATGCAAACCATGTCAGCACCAGATGATAGTGCCTTAGGGATCATCTCTGGTTTATTTCCTGGGCAAAAAATAAAACTTCTTCTTTTTTGAATAAACTCGTTGTCAGTCATTAATAGTTTCCTTTTTTATTACACTTAATATATCTTTTTTGAAGTCATTAATAGGTAGCAAGGTCATATTTTTTATTTTTGCTTTTTCATCCCATGTTCTAAGTTTTAATGCATCCATAAAATATTTATTATTTATAAATTCATTTTCTTCTTGAGTGTTCATTATTCCCCCTTGAAGATTAAAACTCTTTTTAGAAGAAAAAGATAATTTTTCATAATAGTTTTTTTTAATTGTACATAAATAACGTTTAGCTGGCACATGAAGTTTAATTGGTTCTGTTACACACTGCGGAAACATTTTTTCTAGCCATTTGGCTCCTACCATTTCATGATTTAAATCATAGTGTAAAAAATCTATTTTTGAGTCATTTTCATTTAAAACTAAATGTCCTATATCATGTAATAATGATGCTACAACTAAACTAGATTTAGCATTATATTTTTTAGCTAACATTGCAGTTTGAATACTATGATCTAATTGCGTGACACTTTCATCATACTTTGTATTCCCTTCATCTTTCATCCAATTAAATAATTTAGTTATAAATTGGTTAATATTTTTATTATCTTGATCTATAAGCATTAATTTACCTAAATAATATTTTTACCTTTAAAGTGTCCTATTGTACTAATTCTACTTTTATTTAGGTTTAAAGACTTTTCTCTATTTTTATAATAGTCATTTCTTAAATTACCTTCAGAAGCCAAATTAAAGGTTAGATATATTGCTCTTCTCTCATTTTTAGATCTATTTGATTCACTCTTATGAGCCAAATATGAATTAAAAAAAAGACAATCACCTTTATTCATTATGATTGGATGCCATAAAAGTTTTTTATCTAAACTCTTTTTTATACAACCATTTTTATCATAAGAAAGTAATTTATTATTATTTTTTAATTTAGAAATATATAAACATCCATTATCTTCATTCATTTCAGTTAAAGCTATTAAGCAAGTAATATGTCCTTTTAATTTATGATACGCTGTAGCATCTTGATGAGCTGAGTAACCAGATCCGCCTGAAAATTTAATATTTATCTTTTCTTTATATAAATAGAAATACTTAGAATTAAGTTTATTTATATATCCTAAAATATCCTCACCTAAAATTTGCTTTTTTAAAAATTTATTATCTTCTAAAAATTTTTCAATTCTACATAGCCTTGGTACACCCTCAATTTTCTCATAATAAAATAAACTTTCCCTATTTTTTTTATTTAAACTCTCTATTTCTTCAATAGAATTTATATATTGATTTATATTTTTTTTTAAATGATTAGGGCTGTAAACATAACCATATGTAGTCCAACTTTTTATTTGTTCACTAGTTATTTTAAATATATCTAAATTCAAGAGGAATTTCCTATTAATTTATTTCTTAATTTAGCGGAAATTTGATCAAATATAAATACAACTATAAATATTACAAGAATTATAGTTGTTACATGTCCATATTCAAATAAATCAAAACGACCTTTTAGTTCCTGCCCAATACCCCCACCTCCTACCAAACCAATAACAGTAGCCATTCTCAGATTTCTATCAAGAATATATAAAATATAAGCCACATATTGAGGCATAACCTGAGGTAAAACAGCCTCTTTAAGTATTCTCCATCTTGATGAACCAAGTGCTTTTAATGCATCCTGAGGACCTTGATCAGCATTTTCAATATCTTCAGCAAAAAATTTACCTAAAAAACCAGCACTATGAAGTCCTAAAGCCATAATACCAGCTGCTGGACCAAAGCCAAAAGCTAAAACCATAAATAAAACACTTATTAATTCTGGAATTGCTCTTAAACCAGAAACTATACTTCTACTTAAATAATAAATTGTCTTATTAGGTGAATAATTTTTTGCAGAATAGTAGGCTAAAGGTATAGAAATAATTAACGATATAAAACTTGCCCAAAATGCTATTTCAATACTTTCTATTACCTTTATAAGAACTACTTTTAAATATCCAAAAGGCTCAACTAAAAATAAAATTTCTTCTTCTCTTGATTCCAACTCAAGAGTCTCAAGATTAGTTTCATATAATTCAACCTTTTGATTTTCAATAAATGAATAAAAAGGTAGATTTGACGAGTCAAAATTTAAAATTAAATTTATATCTTTTTTAGTTTCTATTACAGGAGGCCACATTTCATTGGCAATTCTAGATAATCCATCACTTATTCTGGACGTTTCTTTTACTCCAATTATATCTAAAGAAACTTCATATAATCTATCTACTATATTTGGTATACCAACACGTTGAGCAGAAAAAATTAATATAAAGAAAATTAATAAAACAAAAATAATAGTTTTATAATTAAAAGGTGGCTTTAATTTTTTACTATCAGCTAACATAAAATATTTTTATTTATATAACTTGTTTAAATCAAATTTAAGTATATTTTTAGCAGGCTTATCAAACAATATATTTCCTTCTTTCATCCCTATAATTCTATCAGCAAATGTCTTGGCAAAATCAATCTGATGAAGACTACATAAAACACTAATTTTATTTTTTTTTGCGGTTTCTCTTATTAAATTCAAAATATCTTTAGCAGTTTGCGGGTCAAGACTAGAGACAGGTTCATCAGCTAAGATAATATCAGGTGAACCTATCAATGCTCTTGCTATCCCCACTCTTTGCTGTTGTCCCCCTGACAAATTTTCTACTCTTTTATTATAATCAATATCTTTTAAACCAACCTCTTCAATTATATCTATAGCTTTATCTTGAGCTTCTTTTGGCCATGCATTAAATAACACTCTCCAAGATGAAACTTTTGCTATATCTCCTAATATAATATTTTTAATAATAGATGAGCGAGAAACTAAGTTAAAATTTTGATAAATTGTAGCTATAGAATTTCTAATAACATTAAAATTTTTATCTTTATAATTTTTAGTTCTAAAATAAATATTACCTTTATTTAAAGAAGTTAAACCTAAAATTGTTCTAATTAATGTCGACTTCCCTGAGCCTGAAGGTCCCAAAATAGCAATTATTTCATTATTATTAACATTTATATTAACGTTATTTAAAGCTAATACATTCCCAGGATAAATTTTGCAGACTGATTCAATTTTTAATAACGTATTAGACATTAATTACTATTTGCTTCAATTATAGATAATTTAAAATTACTATCTATTAATGCCATCTTTTTTAAAGCAGGTAACATATCTTCATCTGATATATTTGTGTCATAATAATCTACTTTTTTACCTCCATACCCTCTAAGCATACCTTCTTTTATTTCTGGATTATTATGTAAATTAGCCACTTCATATTTAATTGCTATTTTTACTGAGTTAGGAAGTTTGATTGACATTGCCAAAGGAGGGTTTGGTATAGGGTCAGATTTAGCAATTACTTTAAAATCATTTTTATCAATTGAACCTTGTCTGACTGCTTTTTCGTAAGAATTAAAAGAAGATGCTGCAGCATCAACAATTCCTGCTTGTAATGATTTCAAACTATTAGCATGGCTACCAGTAAGTTGAGACTTAGCTAAGTCTAAAATAGGATTAATGCCTGCTTCTACTAACATAGCCATTGGGAACACAAAACTCGAAGTAGAATTAATATCTCCAAATGCAACTTTTTTATTTTTTAAATCTTCCAATGAACTAATACTAATATCATCTTTTTTAGCAAATATTCCTGAATAGTAAACAGAACTACCTTTTCTCACTTCCACAGCTAAAAGTTCTACACATCCTCTTTCTCTCGCTTGAACATATGTTACAGGACCAAACCAAGCAAAATCTGCTAGTCCAGAACATATTCCCTCTACTACTGCGCTATAACTTTGACCAACAATTATATTGAATGAGTATTTTGTAGCTTTTGTTAATGCATTAAAAATAGGTTGGAAATCTAAAATTGTACCTTCCTCAGTTCCGCCATCGGCAGGAACAAGTAATACATTAAATGGATTCTCTTTAGAACCATCTGCAGCATAAGAAAATTTAATAGCTATAAATATAAAAACTATTAAAATTTTTAGATATTTTCTCATACATATTCCTATTCATATACATATTCTTGATTTATTAATTTATCATTATCTATATTTACTCCTAGTCCAATAGAATTCTCTGGTAAATTAATATATCCATTTTCAGGAATAACTTCCTCCTTACAAAAATATTGTAATATAGGCATCCATTTCACTAAATATTCTATCATAGGAGTATGGGCAGGAGATTGACTAAAGGAAAAATGCACTCCAGAGTGCATAGCTCCTGCATGAGGAATTAGAATCAGATCATGAGTAGTACATAATGCGCTAATTTTTATCATTTCAGAAATACCTCCACACCAAAGAGGATCAGCTTGAATAATATCAAGCGCACCTTCAGATATAAATTGATTAATACCCCATCTAGTATAATGATGTTCTGCTCCTGCTAATGGTATATTAGTTTTATTTTTAATACGAAGGTAACTATCAATTCTATCTGGCATAGCACATTCCTCTAACCATTTTGGATTGTACTGTTTAATAGCATCTATTAAAGATAATACATAAGGAACATCCATACTTTGCCAGCAGTCAAACATTAATTCATAATCATCTCCTAATGTTTCTCTTAAAGTTTTTACAAGTTCTATATTTTTTTTGAGACCTTCAACACCTTTTGCTGGACCGTATCGAAAAAACCATTTTTGAGCTTTAAATCCTTTTGACTTATATTCTAAAGCTCTAGCTTTTACTAATTTCATATCTAATACATTATACCCTAGCATACTTGCATATGCCGGAATTTTGTTAACAGTAGAACCACCTAATAATTTATATACCGGTTTATTTAAAATTTTTCCTTTAAGATCCCATAATGCACAATCAATAAAACTAATTGCCCAAATAGGTTCTCCTTGCCTACCATGAACTAATTTTCTATACATTTGGTCCCATATTAGTTCAGTAGCAAAAATATCCTTACCTATTAAAATTGCTTTTAATTTTTTAGCTATAATGCATGCTACATGATCATTCATAGGCCCTGCAATACCTACTTGATTATCTTTTGTTTCTATTTTTACATATATTTGATCTAAATCTAATTTTCCATTTTTTGACTGAACAAAGTCCGATGTAGCATTTAAAGAATTTGCATATTCTTCATAAATATCTAAGGGAGTGGCAAGTCTATCTTCCCATAAAAGGCCGTCTACCTTCATTATGCCTTTATACCTTACTAGAGATACTTTATTTATAATCATTATTTTTCCATAATAATTTTAATTAAAAAACTAAAAACACTCTAGCTTCAATACTCTCTCTCGGAGGATGCTTTTCTGATTGATTGGGCAACTCAAATGCACCATGAGGCGTATATTTAACAACACCGTCATCAATACTATCCCAGCCTTTTAAAAGTAATATCTCATCATCAGTCATATTAGGGACCCAATGCCATTTATGTTTATCAGAATACGATATATGATATATTTCACCAGTACGATTAGTAAAAATTTGATCTGTTTCAATTAAATCACTTTTAGGAATTGAAGCAGCATCTGCAAAAGCCAAAGGAGATCTCTTAATAGGACCATTTATAGGTCTCCAAATATTTAACTGCACAATTCTACCACCCTGATTTATTACTTGACTATATAGTTTAAGCCCTAAAACATCTTTGGCTCTCTGAGGACCTGAAACATCTGTATAATCAGCATGAAGCCTATCTGCTGGCCCCCTTAAACCATCCGGATTTTTAGCTCCTTTTGTTCCATCTGACCTTCTAGTATAATCAAAAATAAAGACATCATTTGCTCCAAAACGTTCAATTAAAAAATGTTTCAATTCATTAGCATAAACCTGTTTTACTTCGTTATGATTGTAAAAATCTTTTACAGAAGATTTGTGATTTAATAACTCAAATCCATTTTTTTCAAATGTAAATTTATCTTTATTATCTCTAATATCCATTATATTAACTGGCCTATACTCAGTTTTAAAATGAATTTTAGGAACAGAACCTGTATATTCTGAACTCTCAAAAAAAGGTTTAGTATCTTGCGGTACTATAAACTTTAAATTTGCTTCCATTTTTGTCTTCCATAAATGACTTCACATAAATACAATTAATGAATTATATAAAACTAAAGTAATTATACAAGAAATTACGAATACTCAAAAAAATAAGTTATGATTCCTCATCTTCATTATACAAAATATTATTAATTTTAATTTTTAAACACTGAGTATATTTTTCGGAACTTTCATTTTTATATTCTAATAAACATTCTTTTTTTATTGCTTCTATATCTAATGGCCCAGCCTTTACAATAGAAGAAATAAATAAAATTAAAATTACATAATATTTGATCATATTTAATTACATTCACTATAATTAATGTTAAATTATATTTTTAATTTAACATAATATAAAAATGATAAAAACAGATAACTACGGAATAGTATTTAATAAACTTAAATCTAATATATTAGATGATTGGAAACATTATACTGAACATGAGTTTGTTAAAAGTATTGGTAATGCAAACTTAGATAAAAAATTATATATAAAATACTTAAAACAAGATTATATTTTCTTAATACATTTCTCTCGAGCATGGGCATTACTAGTAGCAAAATCTAATTCAGTAGATGAAATGAGAATAGCGAGTGCAACACTTGATGCTCTTGTAAATGAAGAAATACAATTACATATTAAAACCTGTAAAGCCGAAGGTATATCAGAAGAGCAATTATTTAATACAGAAGAAGAATTAAATAATATAGCTTATACTAGGTTTGTTCTTGAAACAGGTTATTCAGGAGGTTTTTTAGATTTACTTGTTGCTTTATCTCCATGTGTTTTTGGTTATGGAGAAATAGGATTATATTTAAAATCAATTTCAAAAAATAATAATCCATATATTAGCTGGATAGATACTTACTATAGTAAAGAATACCAAGAAGTATGCACGAATATAGGAAATTTATTAGATAAAGCTATTCAAGATAGATTAGGAAAAGATTTTGCAAATAATAACATATGGCCTAAATTAGAAGAAACATTTCTAACAGCTACTAAACTAGAAATAGATTTTTGGGAAATGAGTTTAAGACTGGAGTAATTTAATGGATTTTTCTTTAACAGATGAACAGAATGATCTACTTAATTCACTTAATAATACTATAAAAAATTATGATGATAATTATTGGCTTGATTGTGATAATTCAAGCAAATATCCTAAAGAGTTTGTTGACACCATGGCTAACGGGGGATGGCTAGGAATAACAATGCCAGCTAATTATGGAGGAAGTAATTTAGGAGTTACAGAAGCGTCTCTAATGATGATGCTTGTAGCTGAAAAAGGTGGTATGACTGCTGCATCTTCCATACATATGAATATATTTGGCCCTAGTTCCATAGTAAAATTTGCTTCTAAAAAACAAAAAGATAGTTGGTTACCTGATATTATTAATGGTCAAAGTAAAATGTGTTTTGCTGTTACTGAACCTGATACAGGCCTAGATACTACAAGATTAAAAACAAAAGCAGTTAAAAATAAAGATCATTATTT
>Ga0066836_10001066_pt1 | contig 14114 bp, 12 predicted proteins | sample ETNtaG_18_FD_71568 | JGI IMG/M metagenome (GOLD analysis project Ga0066836, IMG submission 71568) | Marine microbial and viral communities from oxygen minimum zone, Eastern Pacific Ocean - ETNP201302SV91 | ecosystem: Environmental > Aquatic > Marine > Oceanic | place: Pacific Ocean: Eastern...
AAGGGCATCAATAATTCGAGCTTCAGTAAATGCAAATCTCTCCCGCAATTCGACAGGGGATGAATGATGGCTTAAACCTATTACAATAACCGGCACGACTTATGATTTAGGATTGTGGATGGTAGATAATAGATTTGTTCCCCAAAAAGTAAAAATGACAAAACCAAAAATTATAATTGCCATCCATGCGTAACGCCTTCCACGTTGATCAAATTTTATATGTGCGATCAACAATGTTAAATAAAAACCCAATACAAGAAGGGACCAGATTACTTTGGAATCGTTCCAAAATGAAACTCCATCTGGTAGATCTAAAAATATTGCACCGATAGTCAGTCCAGCGGTTAGTAGAATCAGTCCGAGCATAAGAGAGCGCGTGATTAGTTTTTCCAGCCGCTGAATTGAAGGGAGCACTGAAAATATAGCGCTGGCACGATGAAATTTTAAGTTGCGGTCTTGCGTTAGGAACATGCTTCCTGTTATTGCGCTAAGGCCAAACGCGCCATAGCCAAGCATAATGAGTGCGGCATGCAAGCTGGACCAGCCGTTAATGAAATTGGGCTCATCCCCATATGCCGGATCAAGTCCTGGCATCATTGCAAATACACCAACGCTGAATAATAGAGGAGCTGTAAATACGCCAATATATCGGAGCCGCGGCCAAAGTCCGCAGATAAGACTACTAAGTGAGATCGTCCAAAGGATAAAGGTTGTGGCCTCATACAGATTGTTGACAGGGCATTGCTGTAGAGAAAAACCGCGACTAGTTAATGCAATCGTATGCATTACAAACGCGATAGAAATTAATGTATAAGAGGTCCAGTTGTTATATTGAAAGCCACGACGCCAAACAAAAATGGAATATAGTAGGCCTAAGCCGTAAATAATGACGGCTGACAAAAACCATAGGCGTTCTGGTATCAAAACTTTTGGAGGTTTATTTAAGCCTCGCGGTTGGGATAGTATAGTCCCTACTTCTCTCGCATCAACTGAAAGTTGATGTGGTGGTCTTGATTAAACATGGGCAAAATTCGGTTTTGGATGTTAAATGTGTATTAATTTATTTATTCTTTGCTCCCTATGAATCAGGTAGCTCTTATTACAGGGGCGTCGCGCGGGATCGGTCGTGGGATTGCCCTTGAATTGGCTGCAGTGGGTTGGGATTTGGTTATTAACTATGCTAATAACCAAGCGGCAGCCGAAGATACAGCAAAGTGTTCTATTGATCATGCCAAGGCAGCGGGGCATGAGATTCGTGCTGAGATTTGTCAGGGTGATATTGGTCAAGCCATAGATCGTGATCGATTAGTTTCTTTTGTGCGTAATCAGTTTGGTCGGCTCAATTTATTGGTGAATAATGCTGGCATTACTTCTATAGGTCGGTCGGATCTGCTTGAGGCTTCTGAGGAAAATTGGGATGCATTGATGGCTGTAAATTTAAAGGGTCCGTTTTTTCTATGTCAACTTGTTGGTAGCTGGATGGTGGAACAGAATAATTTGGATCATTCTTGGCGAGGGAAAATTATCAACATTTCATCGATTAGCTCTGATGCTGTATCAAGCAATCGAGGCGATTACTGTGTTGCAAAAGCTGGATTGAGGATGGTTACAAAACTATTTGCTGCCCGTTTGGCAGATGATTGCATCAATGTGTACGATGTATGTCCTGGTATCATCGCTTCTGATATGACTGAGCCAGTTAAGTCAAAGTACGACAATATGATTAAAGAGGGACTTACTCCTATTCGGCGTTGGGGCGAGCCCAGTGATGTAGGAAAGGCAGTGGTTGCTTTAGCACAAGATTATTTTCCGTTTACTACTGGTGATGTGTTTAATGTGGATGGTGGCTTCACTATTCGACGAATTTAATATGGCGATCAAAATAAACCAGAATCTTACAGCTAAGAAGCTTCTTCCTAAATTAGAGCGCTTCTTCAAATTATCTGGCCAGAAAATTTTATCAATCGAGAAAAAATGGCGCACTTCTAAAGGTACACCGGTTTTTACCGAGAAGGGGCAATATACTACCAGAGGCTGGACTGAATGGACTCAGGGATTTCAGTTTGGTTCTTCTGTGTTGCAATTTGATGCAACGGGAGATGATAAGTTTTTGGATATTGGTTACAAGAAGACATTAAAATATATGGCTTCCCATGTTTCACATATTGGAGTGCACGATCATGGGTTCAATAATATTTCGACTTACGGTAATTTGCGTCGACTCATGCGCGAAGGTAAAGTTCCATACGATTCTCGAGAGATGAATTTTTATGAATTAGCTCTTAAAGTTTCGGGGGCAGTTCAGGCTGCACGTTGGACGTCAATTCCCGATGGTGGTTATATTTACTCGTTCAATGGCCCTCACTCATTGTTTATCGACACAGTGCGTTCTTTGCGAGTATTGGCGATTGGGCATCAACTAGGGCATTCCTTGATGGGGGAGAAAGATCGGAAAATTTCACTGCTTGAACGTTTGGTGCAGCATGCCCAAGCGACTGCAGAATATTGTATCTATTATGGAGAATGTCGGGATCATTATGATATTCGTGGTCGTACGGCTCATGAGAGCATATTTAATTTAAACGATGGTAGTTACCGTTGCCCGAGTTCGCAGCAGGGTTACTCACCGTTTAGCACATGGACTCGTGGCCTCGCTTGGGCTATTTGTGGTTATTCCGAACAACTTGAGTTTTTCATAACTCTTAAAGATGCGGAATTGAAACCTCTTGGTGGCAGGAAAAAACTAAACGCTATGATGCTTAAGGCAGCTAAAGCTACTGCTGATTTTTATATTCAGAACAGTTGTGTAGACGGGATTCCTATCTGGGATACAGGAGCTCCTAACGTCAGTTGTATGGGGAATTATCTTACTAAGCGATCAAACCCAAATAATAATTATGAACCAGTAGACTCATCGGCAGCCACGATAGCAGCACAGGGATTGATTCGATTGGGTAATTATCTTGTTGATTCCGGTGAGAAATCAGCCGGTTCGAAATATCGTCAAGCTGGATTGACTGTTGCTGCAACCTTGCTTGATGAACCATACTTTTCGACAGACTCTAAACATCAGGGATTGATTCTGCATTCGATTTATCACCGTCCGAATGGTTGGGATTATGTGCCAAGAGGCAAAAAAATTCCATGTGGAGAAAGCTCAATGTGGGGTGACTATCATGCTCGAGAATTAGCTTTGATGTTATTGCGTGAAGCTCGTGGTGAGTGTTATATGACTTTTTTCGATTACTGATTTTGTTATGTCCGAGATGTTCAAGTTGAAGCGAGTGCCCAAGCTTAAAACGCCGGATGCATTCCGAAATCATATTGCTTCTTTAGGCATTGAATTGCCATGTGATGATTTGGTTTTGCCTGCTGAAGAATCCCCATTTTCTAGGCCTTTAGATAGAATTGCATTTAATGGTAAGACTGCTGGAAACCGGATTGCAATTCATCCGATGGAAGGCTGGGATGGCACAGTTACGGGTGGTGTTACTAAGGAAATGCAAAGGAGATGGCAGAGGTTTGGGGCTAGTGGTGCCAAATTAATTCTTGGCGGCGAGGCGATGGCGGTTCGATCTGATGGAAGGGCTAATCCAAATCAACTGATTATTTCAGGCGAAAATAAGTCAGGAATTGCGGGGTTACTTGAAGCTTTGTTACAGGCTCATAATCAAAGTCATGCTACTACAGAAGATTTGGTTGTTGGTTTTCAACTCACACATTCGGGGCGGTTTTGTCGGCCTAACGAAAAGTCACGATTTGAGCCGCGTGTAGCTTACCGACATCCAATTTTGGATGCGAAATTTGAGATTACAAGTGATAAGCAATTATGGACGGATGATGAAGTTGATGAATTAATCCAGTGCTATGTTCGTGCTGCAAGGATCGCCGCAGATGTTGGAGCAGATTTTGTGGATATAAAGCATTGCCATGGTTATCTTTTACACGAATTTCTTGGTGCTCATACACGTCCCGGCCGATATGGTGGATCATTTGAAAACCGCACCAAAATTCTTCGCCAAATTATCAGTAGTATTCGTGCTGATCGTAATGCAATCGATATTATTGTTCGGTTGAGTGCGTTTGATTTAGTGCCGTTTAGATCCGATCCGGAAAAATCTAGTCCAGGAAAACTAGGCCCTGGTATTCCAGAAGAATTCTCTCACTGCCTGCCTTACCGTTATGGTTTTGGGATTAATTCTCATAATCCACTTGAATACGATCTGACTGAGACACATCAATTTATCAAGCTTTGTAGCGATCTTGGTGTTAAACTTGTTAGTCTCAGTGCTGGTTCTCCGTACTACAATCCGCATATTCAGCGTCCGGCTGCTTATCCTCCTTCGGATGGTTACCAGTTGGTGTGCGATCCGCTTATTGATGTTAATCGTCAGGTTCAAGTCGTTCGGAAAATTCGTGAGATAGCTCCAGCAGATATTGCGATTGCAGGTTGTGGATACAGTTATCTTCAGGAGTTTTTACCGCATGTGACACAGTATCTAGTTCGAGAAGGTTGGGTTGATGTTGTTGGGTTGGGTCGTATGGTATTGAGCTATCCTGATGCGTTGCTAGATGCGATGACAAAAGGCCAATTGAATTCTAGAAATATTTGCCGAACGTTTAGTGATTGCACCACAGGTCCGCGGAATGGTCTTATAAGCGGCTGTTTCCCTCTTGATAATTATTATAAAGAACGACCTGAATACGATCTGTTGAAGCAAATAAAAAAAGGAATCTGAATATCGGTATATAGTGAATTATCCTCATACAGATTCAGTAAAAGTAACTATTCATCCAAGTCAATTTCCTGATGTTATTCAGCGGCAGCTGATTGCGGCTCTTCGAAATAGTTATGTGCCGCCAAAGTTTTTGTATGATAGTGTTTATCAAACGCAAAAATGGCTTAATGTTCATCAGTCTCATTCACCTTCGAGAATAGACCCGGATGTTACTCGTATTTACGACTCTGTGTTTGATGTTGCATTTGCCCAAGTCAAATATAGTGAGGTGGCATTAATTGGATTAGGATGTGGAGGTGGCCAAAAGGATGCGCGATGTTTATCAAAGCTTAAATTAGCAACTAGCAAATTACATTATGTTCCTTGTGATGTTAGTCAATCAATGACTTTAGTAGCTCGGAAGGAAGTTGGTAAGAAATTAAATTATAATAATGTTTATCCTTTGGTGTGTGATTTATCTGAATCAGATAATTTAGATCAATTATTGGATGATTTATTGCCTTTCAGTCACAACCGAATATTTACTTTTTTTGGGATTATCCCAAATCTTGAGCCAGATCTTATACTTCCCAAACTCTTCAGAATAACTCGAGAAGATGATAATCTTTTGATTAGTGCAAATCTTGTCCCAGGTGACAACTATTTAGTTGGAGTAGAAAATATTTTACCTCAATATGACAATGAGGAGACGCGTGATTGGCTGCTTTCTTTTTTAGTCGGACTTGGCATTCCGATGCATGCTGGGGATTTATTTTTTGGAATTGAACCTGCAGGTGATTTACTTCGGGTTGTGGCAGATTTTCGCTTTAATCATTCACAGATGGTTCATATCGATAATGAAATTATAACATTTGAATCTGGTCAATCACTTAGGATTTTTTATTCCTATCGGCATACCGAAGAAACTTTGAATAAATGTTTATATAAGCACGGTTTGAAGATTGTATGTTCAGAGATTTCTAAATCCGGAGAAGAGGGTGTTTTTAGAGTCAAACGTGACGTTTGAAAATTATATATTTACTTTAGGGAACAGGGAGTTCGTCGAGTATTTTTTGGATAATGATCTCTGAAGATTTTTCTTCTGCTTCGGCTTCGAATGTAACTGAGACTCTGTGGCGTAGGACATCAAGTGCTACACTTTTTACATCTTGCGGGGTTACAAAGCCTCGCCCGCGCAGAAATGCATGAGATTTAGCTGATAGAGTTAGGGCTACTGTAGCTCGCGGTGATGCTCCAAGTTGGATAAAGTCTGATATGTCGATTTCATACTTCGACGGTTGCCGAGTGCAGCAAATCATGTCAACGATATAGTCTTTTACTTTATCATCGATATAAATGTTGTTGATGATCTCTCGTGCTTTCCTGATGTCATCCATTGAGATTGCCTGTTGAGTTTCTGGCGTGGTGTTTGTACTACTCATTAAATCGAGGATTTGCCGTTCTTCAGCGCGTTCTGGATGGCTTATTTTGACTTTAAGCATGAATCGATCTACTTGTGCCTCTGGTAGTGGGTATGTGCCTTCCTGATCAATTGGATTTTGAGTTGCTAATACTAAAAATGGTTCGGGAAGTTTGTAGGTTTTATCACCAATCGTAACTTGTCGTTCTTGCATAGCTTCGAGAAGTGCACTTTGCACTTTTGCTGGCGCTCGGTTTATTTCATCAGCTAATACAAGGTTTGCGAATACAGGTCCCTGCCGTGTAGTGAAGTCGCCCGACTGTGGGTTATATATTTGAGTGCCAACAACATCCGCTGGAAGCATATCAGGTGTAAATTGAAGTCGTGAAAATTTGGCGTCCATGCACTGAGCCAATGACTTTATTGATAGAGTTTTGGCTAACCCGGGTACGCCTTCTAGGAGAACGTGTCCATTGGCGAGTAAGCCAATAATAAGTCGCTCGACGAGTATTTTTTGCCCGATAACGACTTTACTCATCTCGCCTAAAAGTGGCTGAACGAAGCCACTTGCGTTTTTGACTTCTTCATTAATGGCTGTGATTCCTGCATTCATGGGCTCGAATTATTCTAATATTCTTTATTTAAAACAAGGTTTTGGCGTGTTCAATATCACTAGTGATTTGTTTTTTTAATTCTTCAATAGAGTTAAACATTATCTCATTTCGTAATCTGCTGATAAACTCAATTTCAATTATTTCGCCATAAATGTCATCGTTGAAGTCAAGTAGGTGAGTTTCGACCTGTATTGAAGGAGTGGACTTTTTTATAGTTGGCCTAATGCCAATGTTAAGTAAGGCTTTTAATGTCTTTCCATTAAGTTGAGCATATGCTGCATATACACCATTTGGGGGTAAAATTAAGCCTTTGGTATCCAGATTGGCAGTTGCAAAGCCGATTTCACGGCCTCTACCATCGCCCTTAACGACTTGTCCTTCAATAGAGAATTTACGGCCTAGCATTTGCTTTGCATCATCGATTTTTCCGTTGCTCAAGGCTGTCCTAATTCGAGTACTGCTTATTACTTGGCCATCAAGCATTATAGGTTGTATTCCATACGAGACGAATTCAAGCTTTTGGCCAAGCTTCTGGAGAGACTGGAAATTTCCGTCTCTATTATGGCCGAACATAAAATTTTCCCCTACACAAATGCTATGAATTGATCCAAATCCCTGAGCAAGTTCTTGAATGAATGATTTGCCTGTTTTAAGGCTGAATGCTTGATCGAATTTAATGATTAGTATTGCTTCTATGCCTAATAATTCAATGGTTCGAATTCTTTGAGCCTGAGTTTGTATTAGGACTGGGGCTTTCTCAGGTGAAAGGATGTTCGCAGGGTGTTGATCAAAAGTGATAGCAACTGAAATTGAATTATTCTGAGATGCGGCTCGTACAGCTTGTTGTAATACTTGTTGGTGGCCAAGATGAACACCGTCAAACATTCCAATTGCCAAACAAACTTTTCGCTCTTTATTATATAGATCGCTAGGTTGGCTCAGTTGTTTCATTTGTCGAGAGCTGAAAGTTTTAATATTGGGATAATGCGCTTAGTTAAGTCTTTAGGAGAAAGAGTAGTCAGCTCCTCAAGCGGAGTTGCATTACTTACTTTAAATTTTCCTGATACAGTACGTCTAAGTCCTGAAAGATGTCCGCCGCAGCCAAGTGCTTTGCCAAAGTCATGTGCCAGAGAACGAATATATGTACCCTTTGTGCAGGCCACTTTGAACCATGCAAATGGGGGTTCATATTCGGAAATTAGGAATTTGTAGAGGTGTATAAAGCGCTCTTTTCGATCAACAGTTTGGCCTTTTCGGGCAAGTTTATATAGTGGTGTTCCATTGATCTTGATAGCGCTAACCATTGGCGGGATTTGCATTTGATCACCTAGAAATTTATTAGCCTGTTCCTGCAATTTATCAATAGATAGAGTTGGGATTGGTTGATGCGACTCTATTTGGCCCTCTGCATCGTATGTGTTGGTCGTTTCGCCAAGTTTCATTGATCCCACATAAACTTTGTCATCAGACATTAGTTTTTCAGAGAGCTTTGTGGCTTTTCCTAGAACTATTGTTAATAGACCTGTTGCTGCAGGGTCTAGTGTGCCGCAGTGTCCTACTTTCTTAATGCGATAACTATTGCGAATAATATCTACAATATCGTGGGATGTGGGGCCCGCTGGCTTGTCTATTAGAAGAATACCATCAAAGTTGGTCAGACTCATGATGTTTGTGACTGGAGTTCGTTTCGGATAGCAGCGATTACTCGACGTTGAATGCTCAGTGGCTTGCCAGTAATTCTTGCTCCAGCTGCGGCTTGATGTCCACCACCGCCAAATATTCCAGCGATATCACTTACATTTACGTTCTTGTCTTTTGAACGCAAGCTGATGCGAACTAACTCTGGTTCTAACTCTTCAAACACACATGCAACAATCACAGGCTTGATAGCACGAACATGATCGATTAATCCTTCAGTATCACTAGCTGTAGCTCCGGTTTTTTCAAAATCCTTTTTTTTCAACCAAAAGTAGGCTATTTGATTTTCGTCAATAAGTTTAAAATTGTTGTAAACTTTTTGAAGCAGCTTAACTCGTGAGAGGGGGTACGATTGGTAGACTTCGTTGCAAACTTTTTCCAGATTTGCCCCTTTTTTAACTAGTTCTCCAGCGGCATAGTAGGTTGCCGGTAACGTAGTGGGATATTGAAAAGAACCTGTATCTGTCGATATAGCTGTGAAAAGGCAGTCTGCTATATTTGAGGTTATTTTCCAGCCGGCTTCCTTAATCAACCGATAGATTAATTCTCCACTAGAGGGCTCTCGGCTGGCGATCCAGTTAATATCGCCAAAACGAGTGTTGCTAGTATGGTGATCAATGTTGATGAGTTGTTTACGGTTGATAATATGTTCCTGCACATTTCCCAGTCTCTCAATGCTTGCTGAGTCTACTGCTATGACACAGTCAAAAGGTCGTTTAATCTGTCGTGGAGTTTGAATGATTTGGTTGGGATCTAAGAACTGTAATTTCGATGGAATAGAGTCTTGATTCCAACAAGTAACTTCTTTACCTAAATCAAGTAGGGCGAGAGTTAGGCCCAGAGATGAACCGATACAATCACCATCAGGTCGCATATGACTACAAACCGCGATAGTATGGCTATCTTTTATTACAGCTAATATGCGGTCAATGATTTTCAATCTGGTCGTTTTCATCAGGATTGTCTTGTTGAGAGTCCTGTTCGATTTCATCTAGTATTTGGAGCACACGATCTCCTCGGTTGCGAGCATCATCCATGACAAACTTTAGTTTCGGGGTGTATCTTAATGTAACTGTTTGGCCAAGCTGAAATTGGATTTTGCTTGCTGATTTACGAACTGTACGGAACGCCTTTTGTTGTGCTTTGTTGTCACCAATGGAGGATACAAATACTTTGGCTGAGTGTAGATCGTTGGAGACTCCAACTTCGCTAACACTAACTATGCCAAGTTCTACCGGGAATTCACGGCGGAATATTTCATTAAGTTCTCGTTTTAAAAGTTCGCGCACGCGTATGTGGCGCAGGTTTTGCATTTATAGGAGATGTTAAAGTGATTGGGCGATTTTCTCCTGAGTGTAGCACTCAATGATGTCTCCCTCCTGAAATTCATCAAATCCATCAAGACGGATACCGCATTCCATGCCTGATCTTACTTCATTAACCTCGTCTTTGAATCGTTTCAAAGTATGTGAAATCCCTTCATAAACCAGTTCTTCTTTTCGAACAACACGCATCTTCCCTCTAATAAGCTTACCACTTGTAACGGCACAACCCGCAACGTTACCGCCTTTGCTGAGCTCAAAGATTTTACGTACTTCTGCTTGTCCTGTTACTACGTCTTTCATTAGTGGGTCGAGCAGGCCTGCCATGGCTTCTTTGACTTCTTCAATTAACTCGTAAATGATTGCGTAGAGTTTTATTTGTATGCCTTCACGTTTTGTGATTTCTCCAACTCCAGTATCGATCTTGGCGTGAAATCCAAGAATGACAGCATCAGAGGCGCTAGCTAGAGTAGCGTCAGATTCTGAAATCGATCCTACACCTGAATGTACGATTTCGGTTTGAACTTTGTCGGTTGCGATTTTTTTAACCGAGTCAACAATTGCTTCAACTGATCCCTGAGTATCAGCTTTAATTATTAACTTGAGTGTTTTATTAGAATCGGATTGGGTCCGGCTAAATAAGTTCTCAAGTGTCATCCGGCGTTTTTTATCAGCCGATTCATCACGTTCTTTTAAAACACGTTCTTCACATATATTTCTAGCTTCTTTTTCGTTTGGAACAATATTGAATTCCGCTCCGGCTTCTGGGACCCCATTTAAGCCGAGAATTTTTACGGCACTTGAAGGTCCGGCTTCTTTGATTCTTTTGCCTTCGTGATCGATTAATGCTCGGGTTTTGCCATAGAAGTTACCACAAACCATCATATCTCCGACTTTTAGTGTTCCTTTGCGAACCAGTAAAGTAGCAGTTGGACCTCCAGCTTCCATGGCAGATTCGACAACATTACCGATTGCTTTTCGGTTTGGGTTGGCCTTTAGCTCTAGAACTTCCGCTTGAAGTAGTACCATTTCCAGTAATTTATCGATATTAGTTTTCTTTAATGCAGATACATCGACAAAAATTGTTTCACCACCCCATTCTTCACACACCAAGCCTTTTTCCTGAAGCTGAGTCCGAGGCATTGTGGGGTTAGCTGATGGGTGATCGATTTTGTTGACTGCAACAATGATTGGAACCTCAGCAGCTTGTGCGTGGCTCAGTGCCTCTATTGTTTGAGGCATCACACCATCGTCCGCACCGATAACCAGAATTACAATATCTGTAACATTTGCTCCCCTTGCGCGCATTGCGCTGAAGGCGGCATGTCCAGGGGTATCAAGAAATGTAATCTGTTCGAGTTTTTTTCGGTTTTCCGGATTAGGTACGTTAATGGTGTAGGCTCCGATATGCTGAGTAATTCCACCTGCTTCGCCTGCAGTGATATTTGATTCGCGAATAACATCAAGTAAAGTGGTCTTGCCGTGATCTACATGCCCCATGATTGTAACTACTGGAGCCCGTAGTTGTAGGTCGTCATCCTCGTCTTTGGCATCAAGAACTACTTTTTTCTTAATATCTGATTTGGCTAGCCCAGCTCCACGTTCACGACGTTCTAGCCTAAAACGGAAACCGTTTTTTGCACAAACTTCTCGAGCTGCTGGTTCATCGATAGACTGGTTGACATTCGCGAAAACGTTCAATGACATAAGGTCTGCAATGAGCTGAAATGGTTTTCGATTCATCGCCTCGGCGAGATCTCTAACAATAATAGGCGGCTTGATAGCAATCAATGGTCCGTCGGATGGTGCGGTATACTTTGGTTTGCGTGGACTATTGGCAGGTGGCTGTTCTTCCTGTACATGAATTTTTTTAGGCTCGTTATTTTTGCTTTCAGGATCTTTGTTTTTATCCTTCTTTTTTTTGCGTTCACGCATTTTGGGGCGAGCGGGCATATCCCCCAATTCAATGAATCCTACTTTTTTGCCGAGATTATTTTGTTCTTTCTCCTTCTTTTCTTCTTCCTGATTATCGGAATCATTCTTCTCGCCAATCTCCTCCGTTTCAGATTGAATTTTATCTATAGATTTGCTTGAGCTTTCTAGGTTCTCAGTAACAGGCTCTTCTTCTGTTTTTTGATCTAGATCTTGAGATTCTTGAAGATCATTTTCCTCTGCAGGAGCGGTAATGATTACAGGTTCTGATGCAGGTTGGTTTACCTCTTTTTTGTCAAGTGTTTCGGTCTCGGGTTTCCCAGTGATTTGTTCCTCGAGATACTCGGCTGTTATTTTATCTAATGTGCTTGAGGCAACTTTCGCGTTGGTGATGCCTAATTCCTTGGCTTTAGCTAAGACTTCCTTACTTGGAATTCCAACTTTTTTTGCAATTTCGTAAATGCGGACTGGCATAAAATTAGTTTGAGTGAGGCTTGATTAAATGTGAAAGGTTAACACTAATATAATTAAATATATCTTTTTATTTAGTTTCCTCAGGATTATTGGAGGTTTCTACTATAATAGGCTCCTCTTCTACTTGGGGATTTAACTCCGATTCGTTAGTGCCGCCAGCTGATCTTCTCTCAATCTCGGCTTTTGCAGCAGCCAGTACGGTTTCGGCACTATCTTCCAATCCGGGGATTTCTTTGAGGTCGTTTGCCTCTACACTGTTCAATGCGTCTAATGTGAGGAGTCCAGCATGTACGATGGCATCAGCCTGTGCTTTTTCAATTCCTGAAATGGATGCTAAGGCGTCAACAGCCTCTGCTACTTGTTCTTCAAATCCAACTTTGATTTCTTCTTCTGAATCAATATCAATCTGCCATCCTGTGAGCAAGCTAGTCAGTCTTGCATTTTGACCTCGTCGTCCAATAGCTAACGAAAGTTGATCAGGTTCCACGAAAATATGAACTCTCTTTTGTTCTGCCTTAACTTCTATGCGTTTGATCTCAGCTGGAGAGAGAGCATTTGTTACATAAGTTTCGATGTTGTCGTCCCAAGGTATTATATCTATTTTTTCATTGTTCAACTCGCGGACAATATTCTTAACTCGCTGACCTCGTAGACCGACGCATGCTCCGACCGGATCTACTTTTTCATCTCGAGAGTAAACAGCCAGCTTAGTACGAAAGCCTGGCTCACGAGCAATTCCTTTGACTTCGATAGTACCATCATTAATTTCAGATACTTCAAGCCTGAATAATTTAAGAACGAATTCTGGATCCTTTCTGGAGAGAATGATTTCAGATCCGTTTCCTCCACCAGCGACAGATTTCACATAGCAGCGTATACGTTCACCTCGTTGATATTCCTCGGTGGGAACTCGTTCGCGGTTGGGGAGTAGAGCTTCAAATCGTCCTAAATCAATTAGAACGTCAGACCGGTCGAATCCACGAACTTCCCCGCTGACAATATCTCCAATCCGATCATGAAATTCGGAATATACCAAAGCCTTTTCTGCACGACGAATGGCTTGCATCAAAGCTTGTTTAGCATTTTGCGATGCGATTCGGCCAAAATTCTTTGGTGTTACTTCAACTTCAATTTCATCATTTAAGTGTGCATCAGATTTATGTAAACGTGCTCTTTCTAGGTCAATTTCATCGTGCTTATTAATGATCTTTTCTACAACAATTAGAGTTGCAAATGCCCGAATATCTCCATCTTTACGGTCGATTTGGCACCGCAATTCTCTCGCAGGGCCTAAAGCTCGCTTGGCTGCTGATAATAAGGCGTCTTCGACAGCGCTAATGAGAATCTCCCGATCGAGGCCCTTTTCACGCTCCCAATATTCCATGCTCGCTAAAAATTCTGCATTCATAATTATTTAATATTTCGACAAGACTTAAGTCGTTTGTAACGAACAAAAAAGCCGGCAGATTGCTCTCCGACTTCACTCGCACCTAACTTTGAGTTGCCTAACAGCTACCAAATTGTAGCAACTGCGCCCAGCCTAGTCGCGCATTTCGATTATCGTCAAGCTGAAAGCAGGAAATTTTTGTCTAAATATCAATAAAAAGGTTGTTTTTTGCTATTTAAAGTTTTCCAACCTAATCAGACTGAGTAGTTTTGGGCTTTGATGACAAATAATCGTCCAATAGTTGCTTATCAGCCTTTCACAGTAGGTGGTGTGGCCAGTTTTGCTGTGGCTTCTCTTTGGAGGTTATTGGGAGTGCAATTTATATTTGCCCTTTTTGTTGCTGGAGTATTCGTTTGGTTTGTTAATAGTGCCTGGATACCAGTAATTGATGAATCCATCGAACAAATGCCTCAAAGTGGAGATATTTCTCTTGGTAGTCTTAATTGGCCTGTTGGGGAATCCTTGCATGTTGAAGGTCCGGCAGGGGGG
>Ga0066836_10001068_pt1 | contig 14103 bp, 15 predicted proteins | sample ETNtaG_18_FD_71568 | JGI IMG/M metagenome (GOLD analysis project Ga0066836, IMG submission 71568) | Marine microbial and viral communities from oxygen minimum zone, Eastern Pacific Ocean - ETNP201302SV91 | ecosystem: Environmental > Aquatic > Marine > Oceanic | place: Pacific Ocean: Eastern...
CCTGGTGAAATTTTATTTGGTCTAAATATGCTCATTACACCTAAAAAAACTATCTTCATTGCTGACACACAAGTAAATGATTTTCCGTCTTCGGAAGATTTAGTAAAAATTGCATTTTCTAGCGTTAGGGTTGCTAAACTATTCGGTTTTGATCCTAAAGTGGCTTTTTTATCTCATTCTACTTTTGGAAAACCAAAATCCAGAAACACAAAACATGTCAGAGATGCTATTGAGCTTTTAAAAAGTAAAAAAGTAGATTTTGATTTTGACGGTGAAATGCAACCAGATGTAGCTTTAAATCCCAAATACAAGGAAACGTATCCGTTTTCTAAAATAGTAGGTAATGCTAACATTTTAATAATGCCTGCCCTTCATAGTGCGGCTATATCAACTAAACTAATGAAAACTATTGGTGGAGCAAAAACAATTGGCCCGCTTTTAATTGGATTAGGATTGCCGATTGAAATTGCTCCTCTAAGATCGTCCCCAAGTGATATACTAAATCTGGCTTCTGTTGCTGCTTACTCCTCTGAAGTAATAGATTATAAAAATAAAAAAAATTAGTTTTTATTCCTGCTCAAGTCTTCAACTAGAATTATGCTTGGCACAACCTCTTCTACACCGTAAATTGCTTTTGCTTCTTCTATAACTTTTTGTTTTTCATCTTGTGTCATAGAGATTCCAAAAATATAAATTTTTGAATTAATCGTATCTATGTTGTAGTTGGTTGATTTAATATCCTTGTTAAAAATCATAACAGTTTTTAACTGGGTTGTGATCAACGCATCTTTTGCAGAATTTTTAAAATTAGTTTCCCCTTTTATTGTAATAGCAGTTTTTACAGATCTTACGCCTTTGGTTTCCCATGCTAATTTTATAATTTTTAATTTCTCTTCTGGTTCGTTAACTTTTCCAGATAAAAAGATATTTCCGTCTAAAACTTTTGTACTAACGTAAAGTAAGTATTTCTTGTCTGTTAGTGCTAATCTTGCGGTTAGATTTTTTTGCATAATTGAGTCATCAATTTGCATTCCAACTGTACGAGGATCGTAAGCTACGCTCACTCCAGAACCAAAGATTCCAACGGATGAACTACCTACGCAAGAATTTAAAAAATAGAGCAGAAAAAGAAAGATGAGGTATTTTTTCATTTTTTTTTAATTTTTAAGCACAATTCATAAACCCTTCTTTTGGGCAAACTATTTTTCTCTGATATCAGTTTTACAACATCTTTTAAAGAATATCTCTTCAAATATCTTGATATCTCAACATTTAGCTTTTCCTGGTCAAAAGTAAATTGGTTTAAATTTTTTATATTTTTCTTTGACAGCACAACTGTTATTTCTCCTTTAATTTCGTTTTTCATACCATCAAAGCTTTCCAGGTCTTGTCTATAAAAAGTCTCATAAATTTTTGTCATTTCTCTTGCAATAAAAATACTTCTACCTTTAAAAGGCTTCTTAAAGTATTTAATATAAAAATTTATTTTTATAGCTGGAATAAAAAAAACTATATTAAAGTTATAATCCTTTAGTTCATTACAAACTTTTTCCAATTCTTTGCTTTTTTTTGGAAGAAAGCCATAAAAAAAATATTTTTCGTCGAATCCGGAAACACTCATTGCGGTTGTAATCGCTGAGGCCCCTGGGATTGGGAATACATTTATTTTCTTTTTTATACATTCTTTAATCAAAATAAGACCGGGATCTGATAATGTTGGGGTACCTGCGTCAGAAATTATTGAAACTATTTTCCCTTTTTGTATAAATTCAATAGCTGAATTCAAAATCTTCTTTTCATTAAACCTATGATTTGAAACTAATTTTTTTTTTATACCATAGTGATTTAGTAGTTTAATTGACCTTCTGGTATCCTCACAAAGAATTTGATCTGAATTTTTTAATACATTTAGAGCTCTTAATGTAATATCTTCTAAATTGCCTATTGGTGTTGAAACAATGTATAAACCTGGTAAAAAATCACTCATAAAATATGAAAAATCTTTTTAAGATAATTTTATCTTATTTATTAATTTCTTTTAATACTTATGTTTGCTCTGTTGAAAACAAAAATGAGAATCTTCTTAAAATAGGAATTTTAGCTCCTTTTTCCGGTGAATTCAAAGATTTGGGAGAAGCAGTTTTATACTCGGTTAATCTTGCTCTACATGACATTGGCGATGAATCAATTAAAATTTATCCAAAAGACTCTGGTTCGAATAAGGAAAAGATACTTAAGTCTTGTGAAGAATTTCGAAGTGAAGGAATTAAAATTATAATAGGTCCTATTGATTCGGAATTCATAAATGAGTTAAATAATTTTGATGATTTGTTTTTTTTATCGCTCTCTAATATCGACTCAAATTTTAAAAATAACGTAATTATGATGGGTATAAATTTAGAGTCCCAGTTAATTGCAATAAAAAAATTTATAGAAAAAAATAAGAAAAAAAAGACAGTAATTTTATATCCCAATAATAATTATGCAAAGTACGTAGAAAAAAATTTAAATTTAGTTAATTTTAAAAATAAAAAACTTTTTAAGTATAGTGAAGATCCCAAAAAACTAACTAGCCAGATAGAAAAGTTAACAGACTATAAACGGAGAAAAAGAAATTTAGAGTACAGAATAAAAAAATTAGAGAAATCAGACTTAAATCAAGATTTAAAAGAATTGAATGAATTAAAACAAAAACACACTCTTGGAAAAGTAAAATTTGATTCCATCGTAATAATAGATTTTGGAAATGGGTTAAAAAGTGTACTAACATCGCTTGCTTATACCGATGTTTTAGAAAAAGATGTTTTGATAATTTCTGCAAATCAGTGGTTTGATGAAACTATATTAAGTGAAAGCTCAATTAAAAATTTTTATTTTCCATCAATTAATTTAAGAAATTTAGAAAAATTTAGGAAAAAATTCTATGAATCTTATAATTACAAACCTAATGAGATAACTATATTATCCTATGACTCCGTTGGGCTTGTATACTATCTTTGGAAAAAAAATATTAAAATTAACTCAATTAAGGATTTTAATATGAAAAATGAGATTAAAGGAAAAATTGGTAATTTCAAAATATCAGAAAACAAAGTAATACAAGAACTTAGCATTTACAATTTAAGCAATAATACTTTTGTTAAAAGCAATCTTTAATTTTTTTTTCCAATTTCTTGTAAGCAACAAACCTATGATCCATTGATACTTTCTCTTTATAATTCATTTCTCCAAATGTCTTTGAGTAGCCTTGTGGAGTAAATATTGGATCATACCCAAATCCGTTTTTTCCTTTTTTTGAAATTATATTTCCTTTTATTTCACCTATTTCGGAAATTTTTTTTCCATCTGGCCATTTTATTGTTAAAGCACAAACAAATTTAGCTTTGGTATCTTTTACTTCTTTGTTTTTATTAATTTTGTTAACTTTTTTTAAAATCTCTAACATTGCATTGTCAAAGCCTCCGTATTCGTCTGCCCATCTAGAAGAAAAAATGCCGGGCATTCCATTAAGACAACTTATCTCTAGGCCTGAATCATCAGAAATTGTAATCATTTTTGATTTTTGAGAGAAAAAATCAGCTTTTATTTCAGAGTTTTCGACAAAAGTTTTTCCGCTTTCTTCGGGACTGCCAATATTGAGCTGGTTTGGGGAAATTTTTTTTATTTTTTTTGGTAAGAGATCAGCGATCTCTTTAAATTTTCCTCTATTGTTGCTCCCAACTAAAATTTCATTAATTTTATTCATATACCCCTAGAAATTAGATGTTTTGTTATTATATAGGAAATATGAGCAATTTAAACGACCAAGATAAGACAAAGAAAGGATCGAAAGTTGAAAAAAAAGAGGAGAGTCTTGAGGATAAGCTCAAAAGCACAGAGGATAAACTCCTTAGATCACTTGCAGAATTGGAGAATCAGCGCGGTAGATTTGAAAAAGAAATAAAAGAGGCAATAGATTTTGGGGGTTTTAATTTTGCTAGAGAAAATTTATCAATATTAGATAATTTACAGAGAGCCCATACTTCAATCAAAAATGATCCTAATTTGAGGGATAATAAAGACTTAGATAAATTTTTGAAAAACATAGAGATTATTGAAAAAGATCTGCTTTCAATTTTTAAAAAAAACAAAATAGAAAAAATTGATGTACTTAATAAAAAATTTGATCCAAATTTTCACCAAGCTATAACGGAAATAGAAGACGATAAGGTAGATCCAGGAACTATTGTTCAAGAAATACAGTCAGGATATATGTTTAGAGAGAGGCTGCTTAGACCATCCATGGTTGCTGTATCAAAAAAAGTTGTGGAAAAAGACCCAAAAAATAAGCATAAAAATGAAAAAAACACGTAAATCCGACCTTGTAGAAACAAAAATAACACCCATATATCAAACACAATGAGTAGAGTAATTGGAATAGATTTGGGCACAACAAATTCTTGCGTAGCAATAATGGAGGGCAAGCAAGCTAAAGTTATTGAAAACGCTGAAGGACAAAGGACTACCCCTTCGGTAGTTGCTTTTCTTGAAAAAGATGAAAAATTAGTAGGACAACCTGCAAAAAGACAGGCCGTAACAAATCCTAGTGATACTATCTTTGCGGCCAAAAGATTAATTGGAAGAAATTTTGAAGATCCATCAGTAAAAAAAGATGTAGAAAAAGTACCATTCAAAATAGTTAAGTCTGAAAAAAATGATGCGTGGGTAGAAGCGAAAGGTAAAAAATATTCCCCGTCTCAAATATCAGCTTTTATTCTTCAAAAAATGAAAGAAACAGCAGAAAAACATTTGGGCCAACCAGTTACTAAAGCAGTAATAACTGTACCGGCATATTTTAATGACGCTCAAAGACAGGCAACAAAAGATGCTGGAAAAATAGCTGGCTTAGAAGTACTAAGAATTATTAATGAACCAACTGCAGCTTCGTTAGCTTATGGCTTAGATAAAAAAGGTGGAAAAAAAATTGCTGTTTATGATTTGGGAGGCGGTACATTCGATGTATCAATCTTAGAAATTGGTGATGGTGTTTTTGAAGTAAAATCTACAAACGGAGATACTTTTTTAGGTGGTGAAGATTTTGATGATGCTATCGTGGATTATTTAATATCGGAATTTAAAAAAGATAATGGAATTGATCTAAAGGCAGACAAATTAGCATTACAAAGACTAAAAGAAGCAGCAGAAAAAGCAAAAATAGAATTGTCTGCTGCAACACAAACTGAAATTAATCTTCCTTTTATTACAGCTGATAAAACAGGACCTAAGCATATCAATTTAAAATTCACCAGAGCTAAACTTGAGGCATTAGTAGAAGGCTTAATAGAAAGAACTCTCGAGCCATGTAAAACGGCATTAAAAGATTCTGGTTTTTCAGCAGCCGAGATTAATGAAGTAGTTCTTGTTGGCGGAATGACAAGAGTGCCAAAAATTGTTGAGACAGTTAAAAACTTTTTTGGAAAAGATCCAAGCAAGAGTGTTAACCCTGATGAAGTTGTTGCGATGGGAGCTGCGATTCAAGCAGGTGTTCTACAAGGTGATGTAAAAGACGTATTGCTTTTGGACGTCACTCCTTTGTCTCTTGGTATAGAAACCCTTGGTGGAGTTTCTACAAAATTGATTGATAAAAATACGACCATACCAACCAAAAAAAGTCAGGTTTTTTCAACTGCTGAGGACAATCAACCTGCTGTATCGATAAGAGTACTGCAGGGTGAAAGAGAGATGGCAACAGATAATAAAATTTTGGGTAACTTTGAACTTGTAGGAATCGCTCCTGCACCAAGAGGTGTGCCGCAGATTGAAGTAACTTTTGATATAGATGCTAACGGCATTGTTAATGTATCCGCTAAAGATAAAGGCACAGGAAAAGAGCAAAAAATTCAAATTCAAGCATCTGGTGGATTATCCGAGGAAGAAATTCAAAAAATGGTTAAAGATGCTGAGGCAAATAAAGAATCTGACAAGAAAAAAAGAGAATCAGTAGATGCAAGAAATCAAGCTGATACTATAATTCATGCTACTGAAAAAAATCTTAAGGAACACGGTTCTAAAATAAGTGAAGCTGAGAAAAAAGCTATAGAAACAGCAATCTCAGATCTTAGGAATGCTTTAAAAGGAACAGATATTGAAGAGGTGAAGAAAAAAACACAAGCTTTAATTCAAGCTTCGATGAAATTGGGAGAGGCAGTTTATAAAGATCAGCAAAAATCTGACGGTAAAACTCCTGACAATAAAGATGCTAAAGATAATAAAGAAAAAGATAACGTTGTTGATGCAGAAGTCGTAGACGCAAAAGAAGATAAAGAGAAAAGAGCCTAAGACTAATTAGTAGGAGTAAAGCTTCTTATGTCAAAAAGAGATTATTATGAAGTCTTAGGTGTAAATAAAACATCCAAAAAAGACGAAATCAAAAAAGCTTATAGAAAGTTAGCGCTCAAATATCATCCTGATAAAAATAAGGGTGACAAAGTTTCAGAAGAAAAATTTAAAGAAGCGAGTGAAGCCTATCACGTACTATCTGACGATAAAAGGAAGGCTAATTATGATCAATTCGGTCATGCAGCCTTCCAAGGAACTGGTGGTCAAGGAGGCTTTGCTAACTTTGATTTTTCTTCGTCCTTCTCTGATATTTTTGAAGATGTTTTTGGAGACTTAGGTGATTTTGGCTTTAGCTCTTCTGGGCGATCAAGAGGAAGGTCTAATAATAGAGGTAGCGATCTGAGATACGATGTCTCAATAGATTTAAACAATGCATTCACTGGCACTGAAAAAAAAGTAAATTATACAACTTACAAAAAATGTAAAACTTGTTCTGGAAGTGGTGCCAAACCGGGTTCAAAACCTTCGGCATGTAGTTATTGTGGCGGACAAGGAAAGGTAAGATCTAGTCAGGGATTTTTTACTATACAGCAAACTTGTCCTCAGTGTAGTGGTGAAGGAGAAAAAATAACAAATCCATGTAGTAACTGTAGCGGAACGGGGAAAACACAATCTAATGAATCTGTTTCGGTAAAAATTCCAAAAGGAGTTGATGACGGAACTAGAATAAGGCTAGCAGGAAAAGGAGAGGCTGGCAACAAAGGTGGAGGAAGTGGAGATTTATATTTATTTGTATCAGTAAAACCTCACAGTATTTTTCAAAGATCAGAAGAAAATCTTTATTATGAGTTGCCAATTTCTATTGCTGATGCAGCTTTGGGAACAACAGTTGAGGTCCCTTCAATTGATGGTGGAAAAACAAAAATCAAAATTCCATCTGGAACCCAAAGCGGAAAACAGTTAAGACTTAGAGGGAAAGGCATGCCAATCTTAAGAAGAAATGTATCCGGAGATCTCTACATCAGAATTGTCACTGAAGTACCAGCTTCTTTAACTAAAAGACAAAAAGAACTGCTCGCAGAGTTTAAAAATTTGGAAGACACAAAATCAAATCCACTAATTAAAAGCTTCTTTGATAAAGCTAAAATATTCTGGAAAAATTAAATGAAAAAAATTAATTTAACTATTACTGGATGTCTTGGTAAAATGGGTCAACAGCTCGTTAAATCCTCTAAAACTGCCAAAAATTTTAAACTTGTTTCTGTTACAGAAAACAGGATGGTTAATAAAAAAGTTTCGGGTTTAAAACCTCAATTAAATTCAAAAAATGCATTTAAAAATGCGAATGTAATTATAGATTTTACAGTTCCAAAATGTACTCTCGAAATACTGAAAATTGCTTCTAAGTTAAAAAAAAGAGTAGTTATTGGAACAACAGGTTTCTCAACCAAAGAGGAAAATTTAATAAAGAAATTTTCAAAAAAAATACCAATACTTAAAGCTGGCAACATGAGTCTGGGTATAAATTTGCTAATGTATTTAACTGAAATATCATCAAAATCACTCGGGGAAAAATTTTTAAGCAAAGTTTACGAAGTGCATCATAAACACAAAAAAGATCATCCCTCGGGAACAGCTTTAATGCTTGGACAAGGTGTAGCGTCAGGAAGAAGAAAGAAATTAAATAAATTAATGGGAAAAAAATATTTAAATTCAAAATATTTTCCTTATTCCAAGAAAATTAACTTCAATTCAATTAGAAAAGGCGAAGTAATTGGCCGGCACAAAGTACAGTTTTCAAGTGGTAAAGAAATTTTATCTCTTCGCCATGAATCATTTGATAGAGCTCTATACTCAGAAGGTGCGCTAACTGCAGCAAAATGGTTAATGAGTAAAAAACCAGGTTTATACTCAATGAGAAATGTTTTAAATTTTAAATAAATTTAAAACAATGAGTCTAAATAAAAGAGCTAGAATAATATTAAAAATTCTTAATCAAATTTATCCAAGGACTCCGATTCCACTAAAACACAAAAATACATTTACTCTATTAATCTCCGTGGTCTTGTCTGCACAAACCACAGATATTAACGTAAATAAAGCGACTAAAAATATATATCCAAAATATTACAAGCCAGAACACTTTGTAAAGTTAGGAAGAAAAAAAATTGAAAAATTAATAAAGAGTTTAGGTTTTTTTAGAAATAAAGCTAAAAGCGTATACTTGCTTTCAAAACAATTATTAGAAAAACACGGTGGAAAGGTGCCCAAAAACTTTGAAGACCTTGAGAATTTACAGGGTGTAGGCCACAAAACAGCGAGCGTAGTGATGTCTCAAGGATTTGGATATCCAGCCTTTCCTGTGGACACTCATATACATCGCTTGGCACAAAGATGGGGCTTAACTAATGGTAAAAATGTTGTTCAAACCGAAAAAGATTTGAAAAGATTATTTCCTAAAAAATCTTGGAATAAATTACATCTGCAAATAATTTATTATGGAAGAGAGTGCTGCAGAGCAAGAGAGTGTTATGGTCTAACTTGTAAAATCTGTACTACTTGCTATCCTGATCGAAAAAGACCAATTAAAACAAAGAAAGCTTAATATGAAAATTTTAGGAATGGGGAACGCAATAGTAGATGTTATTTGCAAAGTGGATGATAATTTCTTATCTAAAAATAACCTTACTAAAAGTACGATGAAATTGGTCGATGAAATTGAATTTAAAAAATTATTATCTAATTTAAAAATTGAAGAAACTATCTCAGGAGGATCTGTTGCAAATTCCATTGTAGGTCTTGCGCAACTAGGTAATAATGTTGGTTTTATAGGTAAGATTAATGAAGATGACTTAGGTAGCAAATATGAAAAAGGTCTTAGAAAAGAAAAGGTGCAATACTTTTATTCTAAAAAAAGAGAGAGTCTGTCTACTGGAACTTGTTTAATTCTAATAACGCCTGACTCGGAAAGAACAATGTGTACTTTTTTAGGAATCGCAGGAAAAATTAATGAAAATGATATTGATGTTAGCGCTATTAAAAATAGTGAAATAATTTTCTTAGAAGGATATCTTTGGGACGAAGGTAGTCCAAAAAAAGCATTTGAAAAAGCCATTCAAAACTCAAATAAAGTTGCAATGTCATTGTCTGATCAATTTTGTGTTAATAGACATCAGTTTCACTTTTTAAACTTGGTAAAAAATAAATTAGATATTACATTTGCGAATGAACAGGAAATTTTATCTTTAATTAATTCTAAAAATTTTGATGAAGCGATTTCTTTTGGAAAAAATCTTGGAAAATTAATAATTATAACTCGAGGCGAAAAAGGCAGTGTAGCAATAAATAAAAATGATGTGGTTGAATGTGGTGTTCAAAAAAATTTAAAAATTGTAGATTTAACAGGGGCTGGGGATCTCTTTGCTGCAGGATTTTTGCATGGTTATATAAATAATTTACCGTTAAAAGAAAGTCTTCAAAAAGGTACTGAGATGTCTTCAAAAATAATTCAAAAAATTGGAGCTAGGCTCTCTTAAGTTTCTTTCTATTATAACTTCCTTTGCCTTTTTTTGGTTTAACAACTCTTTTGTGATATTTTTTTGAATATAATTCTTTTGCAAAAATATTTCTTTTTTTCAAAATGAATAACCTTCTTTTGTGTGTTTGATAAAATTTTCATCATTAAACTGATTTTTAATTTTTTGTCTCAGTCTGTAAATGTGTGTTTCTATTGTATGTGTGTCGGCGTCTGACGAATAACCCCAAATATTTTTTAGTATGTAGTCTTTTGTTAAAGGTTTTGAGGAGTTATTTAATTCCTCAATAAAATGCATTTCTTTTTCTGTTATTTTTGCAGAGCTCTCTTTTCGTTTTAGAAATCTTGTATTTTTATCTAGAGTGTAGTCCTTTACTTTTATTATGGAATTTTGATCAAATTTATATTTTTGTGACAAGTCTATAACTGTACGATTAAACTGAGTAATATTTAAAGGTAACTTCATTGTTGTGTCAAATTTAGTTTTTAAAGTATTTTTTTCATTTTGCCCCAATATCAAAATTGTGGGAATATTAATCTTCTCAAAAGGAACTTTTCCGGCACTTAAAAAATCAACTATCAAAACTTCATTTTCTAAATTTATTGAGTTTTTTTCTTTTTCGAGGTTAATTTCGTTTAAATCAAAACCTAAAAAAGGTTTTAATTCATTTATTGAATTGATAAAATTTTTATTGCACAAAAAAGCAACTTTTATTTTGTAAATATTTTGATGCATATTGTTTTAAAAAAAAAAAAATTATACTTCGGTCATTATAAGATAAAATGTGCCATAGGTAAAAGGGGGATTTCTAGGAACAAAAGAGAAGGGGACTGCTGTACTCCTGTTGGAGAATTTACATTTGAATCTTTATTTTTCAGAAAAGACCGCATTAAAAATTTAAAAATCCATATTCCAAAAAAAATAATAAAGAAAAATATGGGTTGGTGTGACGACCCAGGCTCAAAAAAATACAATAGATTAATTAAATTTCCGTTTTCTGAAAAGGCAGAAAAACTTTTTTTAAAAAAAAAATCGTATGACCTTTTGCTAGTGATTAGTTATAATAGGCGTCCTATTGTTCCACATAAAGGAAGTGCAATTTTTTTACACATAGCAAATAAAAAATTTAGTCCAACAAAAGGTTGTGTAGCAATTAAAAAAAAAGATTTTCTTAAAATATTGCCCATGATACGTAAAAAAACTAAAATTATAATTAACTAAACTTTTCTTTCTCCAAAAATAGCGCTTCCAATTCTGACAAAAGTGCTTCCATACTTAATGGCTTTTAAATAATCATTGGACATTCCCATGCTGAGCTCATTTAGGCCAAGTTTATTATTTAATTCAAATGCTTGTTTAAAAAAATTTACAGGATCTAAATCAAATGGAGGAAAACACATAAGCCCAACTACATTTAGATGGATTTCATTTTTACAATACTCATAAAAAGGTAATGCGTCAGAAACTGGTATACCTGATTTTTGTTTTTCGTCTGCGAAATTAACTTGGATAAAATAAGCTAAATTTTTACCAATTTCGACTTCGCTCTTTTTTAAAAGATCTGCCAGTTTTTTACTATCAACTGAATGAATATAATCAAAAATTGAGACTGCTTTTTTTGCTTTATTGGTTTGAAGCTTTCCAAGCATATGTATTTTTAAATTTTTATTTTTATGTTTTATAGGTTTCCATTTTTTTTCAGCTTCTTGGACTTTATTTTCCCCAAAGTGAATATGCCCTTGGCTGATCAAAGGTTTAATATGATCAATTGAAAAGGTTTTGCTAACGGCAATAATTTTGGCTGATTCTTTTAAATTAGCTGTTTGTTTCAAAATATCAGCTTGGATTTTATTAAATCTTTCTAATACACTGCTCATAAAATGTTTATCAATAAAAATAAATACTACATTTATATTGAAAATTTAAGATCAATTAATCTAGATCTTATTAAAAGAAAAAGTAAATTTAACCTAATTTATAGAAATAATCTTAAAAAAGAAAACGCCGATAAGGTAATTAGCTTTATAAAACTGTGTAAAAAAAAAAATATTAAGTTTTTTGTAGCAAATGACATTTCTTTAGCTTTGAAGGTAGGGGCAAATGGTGTCTATCTATCCTCCTACAATAAAGCATTATTAAAGAAAAATAAAAAAGTAGGAAGAAAATTCGAAATTATAGGTTCGGCTCATAATTTTAAAGAGATAAGTATAAAAAGAAAGCAGGGGTGTAAAAAAGTTATTTTGTCTAGACTTTTTAAAACAGATTACAAAAATAAAAAATCCTTTTATGGAACAACAAAGTTTAATCTCTTAACAAAAAATTATGATAATGATTTTGTTGCTTTAGGGGGAATTAGATCGAACAATTTAATGAAACTGAAAATGCTTAACTGTGAAGGTGTTGCTTTATTATCAGAGGTAAAAAAAAAGCCGGCGATAATTCGCCGGCTTTTTTAAAATAAGTTCTAACTATAACTTAAAATGCAATAACCATTGCGAAGTTAGTCTCTTTCATCTTGTTACTAACTGTGTAGTCATGATTATCATATTCCTCGTTAGAAATTGATAAAGTCATTCCTGCAACTGTGTAAGAAGCTTGAATAGATCTAACATCCATAGTTACGTCACTTGATGCTGTTTCGTACGCTTTTAAAGATTCAATGTCTTCATAAGATATAGACAGTGCATCGTTCACGTTAAACGCAACAGACATTTGTGTGTTGTCATAGTACTCAGCTTCGTTAGTAGTATTCTGCTCTAAGCTAGCTGCTTGATAAGATTTACCATAACCAAGGCTGAAAGCTCCCATTGCATAAGTTGCATAGTAAGCTCCACCTTCTTCTTCTTGCGCGGTCGCAGAATCATCTGGATCGTAGTAAGAAGCACCAAGGCTTAAACCTTCCATTGGTGTAAGGCTGAATGCGTATTCTATAGCATCTTCGTTACCGTTAGCGTCTAATGCACCAGCAGAGTTTGAAGAGTTATTGTCAGCAGCACCTGTATAAGGAGCAAACTGAATAGAAGCACTCAAGTCAAGTGGTAAACCACTTGGAGTAGTATATCTTAAAGAGTTCATTCCACCAGTGTCAGCAGAGTCAGTGTATGTTCCACCTTCTCCGTTATCTACTGGAGTACCATAAACTGATTGAGAAGAACCAAAGTTCTTAGTTATTCCACCATCAGATATGTTAATTTTTAACGAACCCATTCCGCCCATTCCAAGAACGATAGATTTATCATCCTGAACTGTAGCGCCGTCGATATCTTGGTTCATTGACCAAGTCCAACCGTTGTCTAGTTCTCCGCTTGCGCCAAGACTAAACTCATTAGCTATACCAATACCTTTACCTGCACTGTCATCAGTTGCGCTACCGTCTACAGACAAAATTGTGTATGTAGCTTTAGCAGAACCTGTAACTGACAGTTCACCAGCGTTTGCATTTGCAAATACAAAAACTGAAGCAAGGATAGAATAAGCTATTTTTTTCATAGTGTTCATTTTTCTTCCTTTTGTTATTGTTATTAAATTAAACATTTAACTTAACAGCGTATTTTTAGTCGAAAATCGCTCTCAAAATCTCAAAAAAAGCCCTTATTACGCTATTTTTTTGTCTTTTGTGATATTTGTGCAACATTTAAAAAATGGCCAATTTACTTGTGTTTATTTATGCTAGTTAACAATTTCTATTAAAAGTTGTCCTAGAAATACTATAAATTTTATCTAAACCAAACTTCTGTTATTAAAGGACTATAAATAGGGATCAAATGAGAAATTTTTTAAGTATTTTTGCAATTTTTTTACTATTAGCCTTAAGTTCTTTTTCGCTAATATCTTGTGGAGGCTGGGATCCGGCTTCGGCGCGTAAAACACCTACGAGAGGGATAGACAGAGCTAAAAAAAATGTTGAAGAAGGAAGAGGTGTGTCGCTTAAAGGTTTAGGTAGAAGCGGCTCAACAACTTATGAATTTAGCACTTCCAATCCTATGTGGAGAGCAGCTTTTGACGTGATTGATTTTATGCCGCTCACAACTGTAGATTACTCAGGAGGAACAATTATAACTGACTGGTACACCGATAATAGATCACCAAATGAATCTTTAAAATTTACAATTAGATTTTTATCTAGTGAGGTTAGAGCCGACAGTGTTAAAATTATCATCCATAGAAAAGTCTGCAAACAAAAATCTAATTGTGTAATCAAAAAAATTTCCTCAAAACTTGAAAATGAAATAAGAATTGCAATTGTAAA
>Ga0066836_10001070_pt1 | contig 14089 bp, 11 predicted proteins | sample ETNtaG_18_FD_71568 | JGI IMG/M metagenome (GOLD analysis project Ga0066836, IMG submission 71568) | Marine microbial and viral communities from oxygen minimum zone, Eastern Pacific Ocean - ETNP201302SV91 | ecosystem: Environmental > Aquatic > Marine > Oceanic | place: Pacific Ocean: Eastern...
TCCTGGTGATTGGACTCTAAGTGTTGAAGTAACACAAGGCGATGATGTAAGCGTCAACAACGAAGTTACTATCACATACGTAGAAGGCTCTGAGTCCGGAATCAACCCTCGTCCTGTTTGAAAGTGAAGTAAAAGTGAACATAGTACGAGCAGTCGTGCTTTCATTACATACTAAAGGTGTTCAAGCACTTTCATTTGAATCGGTAAGACTGGTTCAGAGGTTCATATACTAAGGCTGAATGATTGGACATGTTAGGAGAAATAAAGATGCCAGCAAAGAAGAAGATGGAAAAAGAGGAGAAAACTGATGAAGTGCCTGAACAAGGAGTGATACTAATGGAAGAGGAACTTGGCGGAGAAGCGACCATCGACGACCTTCCAGGCGTAGGTCCAGCAACCGCAGAAAAATTACGCGAAGCTGGATTTGATGAACTACTGGGAATAGCAGTAATGTCTCCTGGTGACCTTGCAGAACAAGCCGAACTAGGTGAGGCGGTAGCAGGTAAAATTATTCAAGCAGCCAAGAAGATGGCTAATATTGGTGGATTCGTTAGTGGTGTTGCACTACTAGAACGCCGAAGAGAAGTTCAGAAACTTTCCAGTATGGTTCAATCCATTGATGATTTATTATCTGGTGGTTTTGAAACTCAAGCGCTTGTTGAAGTCTATGGCGAATTTGGATCTGGTAAGACCCAAATCGGCCACCAGCTTGCAGTAAACTGCACAATGCCTGTAGACCAAGGCGGACTAGATGGTGATGTATTTTACATCGATACTGAAGATACATTCAGGCCTGAGAGAATCACTCAGATGGCTCGAGGACATGGACTGGACCCTGAAGAAGTTCTAGAAAGAATCCATGTTGCAAGAGCATACAATTCTGCTCATCAAATGCTCTTGGCTGAAGAGATCAAGAGAATGAGTCGCGGTACAAATGTGAAAATGATCATTGTCGATTCACTCACAAGTCACTTCCGTGCAGAATTCGTTGGAAGAGGAATGCTAGCAAGCCGCCAGCAAAAACTCAACAAGCATCTCAAAGACCTAAAACAATTAGCTGATGTTAACAATGCTCTAGTGCTTGTTACCAACCAAGTTCAATCCAAACCTGATGCTATGTGGGGCGACCCAACCAAGCCAATTGGTGGTCACGTTCTTGCTCACGCAAGCACCTTCAGATTGTACCTTAGAAAGGCCAAAGGTGGACGAAGAATAGCTCGTCTAGTAGACTCCCCAAACCTTCCAGATGGCGAGTGCGTATACCAGGTCTGTGAAGAAGGACTCCGTGATTGAAATCGACTTTTACAAACGGGGTCTTGCCCCGTTTAGGTAGCGGCATGTTCAAGGTGCATTGAAACAGCATACAACTTATGCGACATCTCATCGAGCGTGTACTAGAACTTGCTGAAGAAGAAGAAGGCCCATCTCTAAGACCTACAAGTGTAGAAGAGATGGACTCTAACGATGAGGAACTAAAGCGCCTTCTTGAGTCACTGCAACCAAGGATCCGAGTCTATGGAGTTGGAGGTGCGGGATGTAACGCAGTATCTCGTTTACATGAGGAAGGTCTTTTCGACTCACGCTATGTAATCGGCCACTCGATCAATACTGATGCTCAAGCACTTTTGATGAGCCCCTTGGAAAATAAGGTGCTAATCGGACGAACCGCTAGAGGCCGCGGTGCTGGCGGAGATCCTACCAAGGGTGAGAATGCCGCCCTAGAAAGTGAAGCTAATCTAAGAAAGATTACCGATGATACACAGTTGGCCATAATTACTGCTGGAATGGGAGGCGGTTCAGGAACAGGAGCTGCTGGACAAATCGCAAGATTAGCAAAAGCACAAGGCGCACTAACAGTTGCAGTTGTTACTTATCCATTCAATTCCGAAGGCAACCTTCGAAGACAAAATGCGGAGTGGGGGCTTGAAAGATTGCGTGAACATTGTGACACAATTCTTGTAATTCCTAATGAGCGCCTTCTCGAGATTGAGGGTGTGCGCGATTTACCACTTGCAAGTGCGTTTAGAGTAGGTGATGAATTATTGGTTCGAGCAATTACAGGAGTTACTGAATTACTTACTACCGATGGGATGGTCAATCTTGACTTTGAAGACCTCAAGGCTGTAATCAACTCTGGTTCAGGAGTTGCCATGATTGGATTAGGTTCTGCAAGTGGTCCTGGAAGAGCCGAGGCTGCAACCTTAGAAGCGCTATATTCGCCATTATTAGACATCGATGTATCTGATGCACGAGGTGCATTAATCAATGTTGTAGGCGGATCGAACCTAACACTTGGCGAAGCAGAAAAGTGTGCCCAAATCATTCAAGCGCAAGTCTCAGAGAATGCCAAAATTATCTGGGGTGCTGCTGTCGATGAGAGTCTTGGTGACGATATACGAGTGATGTTGGTTTTGACCGGGGTGCGTTCTGAACAAATTTATGGGGCTTCAGAAAATAGACAATTACGTGCCCTCAAATCGAAAAAGATCGAGTTTGTAAATTGATTAATCTTTGATTGCAATCCAAGCTAGTAGCCCAATTGTTGCTAGAATCAGTAGTGCAACTGTCAGTGTGGTTGGAACTATTTCGCCGCCGAATTCAATCGCATCTGTATCGCCTACATATTCGGGGCCTGAAACAAATATTGTCTTTGTATTCCAATCATCATCCGAGGTTGTATTATCTCCATTAACTAAATTGACATGTAAAATCAAATTGATTCCTTCATCATCATTGCTAGGTGCAACCCAAGTACCATTCCACATTCTTTGTTTATTGGATTCCAAAGTATGAGTCAATCCACTCTCTATCTCTTGACTTCCTTCGATTTCTAAAATTCCACCATCTATTAAGGCTCTAAAACCTCCACTTGTATTACCTACTGAGTCTTTTGATGAACCATCTGCAGAAATTGAAATATTGTAAACTTGAGAAGGAACATAAATTTCTGGAAATCCTGCGATTTCTATTATCACATTCTCATCCAAGCCTCCGTGACAAACACAGCCATTGTCACCAAGTGATCCTATGCCTTCGGGTCTTGCGTCTACTGGCATAAGAAGAAACAGCACACAAAGGAGTAATGCGAGCCTCTTCATGACTTGGCCACAGGGCCATTCTCTTTGAAGTTGTCATCATTCTTGCTAATGAGATGGAGTAGTTTATCATCAGAGTTTAATTTTTTCACAATAAGCATCCGGGTACAGGTTTGAATAAGGATGAAGAGTTTGGTTGAGTTGTAGGTGGTTGTATGGTACCCTTTGAGACTCCTGATATGCCCGAAGAAGATGAAGAGGAAATTGACCCATTTGCTGAATTGGAAATTGGTATTGCTCCTAAAGCAAGAAGTGGAGTAGATGCTCTTGAATCACTCGTTGAGGATAGTGATGAGGCTGACCAATCTAATGACTTACTTGCTGCTTTTGAAGACGATGATGATGATTTTGAGGAACAGACTCTAGGCTTTGGCGATGAGACTGAATCCGAAGAAGTGGTTATTGGATTTGAAGAGGAGAGTGCCCCAGAACCTGCACAAGCAAGTACCCCTCAAACAAGTAGCGCAGAATCAACTTACAGGCTATTGCTAGAAACCGTATGGGTCGATGATATCCTCGACCCTTCGGAAGTTGAATTACTTGCAAGAAAGAGAGGAGAACTAGGAATCTCGTTTGAACACCACCTCGGTCTTGTTCGTGACATTATTGGAGGCTGAACAATGGCTCCTTCCCCGTTTGAGCATGGCTTGGCTTTGGCTTGGTCTGATGGCGCTCTATCTCGTGATGGAGCGGTAATGCTTGAAACGTTACAATCACAACTCAACCTTTCTGATTCTGAAAGAGCACTTATTGAGGAATCATGGTTGAAAGATATCTCGCGAACTGAAAGGCGTTCTTTTGGTGACGGCGATGCGATGCTAAGAGAATGGCTCGAGGCTTTGAACAATGATGAATCACTAGAAGACTTCGCTCGCTCTATGGGTAAAGCAGCGCTAGAAATTGGATTATCGAAATCAACTTGGAAGGAAGCTGAATCATTTGCTGATGGCCTAGGTTTAGGCCAAGCATTAGCCGAAGGAGCATGGCTAGAGTGTGATGCTGCAAAACTTTCACAATGGCCTCCTGCTCTAGACCCTTTAGCGATTATTCTTGGATTAGTAGTTGGGTTGCCTGAAATATCAAAGCCGGTGAAAATGGAGTACAGTACTGGTGGAACATACGTTAAAATTGATTATCCAAATGCAGAATCGTCTCATCTATCATGGATGCCTGATTTGCTACCTATTGAAGGAGCAAATGCTTCTTGGGGCTGGAAGGATGCTGGAGAGCCTAGCACTCCTGCTCCGATTGGCGACTTAGTGTATTGTAACTCTGTTCTGCTTTCTTGGATACGAAGACTTCTGGCCATGCGACGTTCAAGAGGTGAAGAGGGGCTGCATAATCTTCCTCCTGGAGTAAGATTGATGGCATCATCTTCTGAATTGAAAAGTGAAAATGACCGAATCATAATTTCTATGATTGTAGATCTAGGAGATGCCGGTTTGGTTAGACCATGGGCAAGTGTCCTACTCAACGATGGATCTCCGGCATTGGTGCCGGCTCCTGAAGGTCTAGCTGAAAATTGGGTGAGTATCCATGATGCAATGGGTGGATTGTTGCTTCAAGCATTAGAAACTCTACCAAGACAGTTACTAATCGCAAGTGGACTTACTTTAGGATACACAAATATCCGGCTACAGGACGACTGGCTGGTTCATGATTTAGTAAAATTATGATTTAGCTGGAGTTAATCTCAACTCTGTTGTAATCTTTATCGATTCTAACAACATGTTTGAGACCGTGCAATATTTTTCATGAGATTTTTCAATAAGTCCTTTCACTAAACGCTCTGGAGCATCTCCTTCGATATTGTAAATCATATGCATAGAAGTAAAAATACGTGGAACTTCATCTCTGCGAACACCTTCCATCTCAATACTAGCATTGGTAACCTTTCTTTCTTTCAAACCAGTAATTACATCTGCCAATGAACAGGTCCCTACCGCCAAAAGTACCAATTGTACTGGACTTGGTCCATCATCCCAATCTAAATTTAAACTATGGCCAGTTTGATTTTTTGCAATTACTTGTGAGCCTCCAGTCCATTCAATACTTCCCTGCATATTCCCCCCCAATCGGTTGGAGGAATTGAACCCACCTAACCGGCGTGTTGATGAAGTGGACTATTGTGGGACCGCTTGATACCATGTCTGGAAGCCCTATTACTATGGAAAATGGAATACTAAATATGCCCAATGATCCTATTGTTCATTATATCGAAGGAGACGGGATTGGAATTGATATTACACCTGTTATGATAGATGTTGTAAATGCTTCAGTTAACAAGGCATACAATGGTGAAAGAAGCATTGTTTGGAAAGAAACACTTGCTGGAGAAAAGGCGTTTAATGCTACAGGAGAATGGTTGCCAGAAGCAACTCTAGATGCTATGCGCACAGGTTTGGTTTCTATCAAAGGCCCACTTACAACCCCTGTTGGTGGGGGTATTCGTTCGCTAAATGTAGCGCTAAGACAGAAGTTAGACCTCTATGCTTGTGTTCGTCCTGTACGCTGGTACGAAGGGACTCCTTCTCCAGTGAGAAAGCCGGAGGAAGTTGACATGATTATCTTCCGAGAAAATAGTGAAGATGTATATGCAGGAATTGAATGGGAAGCCGGTTCTCCTGAAGTCAAGAAAGTCATGGACTTCTTAATCAATGAAATGGGTGTAGATAAAATTAGATTCCCAAATACCTCCGGACTGGGAATTAAACCGATTAGTAAAGAAGGAACCGCTCGTATTGTACGTGCAGCGATTAAGTATGCTATTGAGCAAGATAAAGAAAGTGTAACACTTGTTCACAAAGGTAACATTATGAAATTCACTGAAGGTGGATTTAGAGATTGGGGATATGCACTAGCAAAAGAAGAATATGGCGCAGTAGAACTTGATGGCGGGCCTTGGTGTACCATGAAGAACCCTAATACTGGAAATGAAATAATCATCAAAGATGTGATTGCAGATGCTATGCTGCAGCAAGTTCTAACCCGTCCAGCTGAATATGGTGTTTTGACTACAATGAATCTTAATGGAGACTACATTTCTGATGCTTTGGCAGCTCAGGTTGGAGGAATTGGAATAGCGCCTGGTGCGAATATCAACTATGATACCGGGATTTCGATTTTCGAAGCCACTCATGGTACTGCTCCAAAATATACCGGGCAGAATAAAGTCAATCCTGGTTCTCTAATTCTTTCCGCAGAAATGATGCTGAGACATATGGGGTGGAATGAAGCCGCAGACTTGATCGTCAAAGGAATGGAAGGTGCGATTAGTGCTAAGACCGTTACCTATGACTTTGAGCGATTGATGGATGATGCTGAATTACTATCTTGCTCTGCATTTGGTCAAGCGATTATCTCGCACATGTGAGATTTCAAATTAGCCAAGAATTTAGTTCACGGCTATTTGCAATAACGCCGAATCCGAATCTCTCTTCGATTGCGCGTCCTACTAAAGTAAAGTCACTATCTTTGGTTGCAACCAAGATACTACCTAATTCATCAAGTGGCTGGTCTGCAAGAATTGATGCAAGACACATTAGGTCTTGGTCTGGAGATTCCGGATAGATATCTTTGTTCTTTATGACTGAACGAACCGGTTCGCTGTGAAGGCGTTTCATGGCAGTAATCTCCTCGTATACCTCTTTATGATTTAGTAAGAATTTCCTGAGTTCTGAACGGGTTTCTTCATTATTTATTTCAGACTCAAGATGTAAATCCATTGGTTTCCAAGAAGAGAAATCAGAAATGATTTGGTCTACGATTTTCTTAAGTTCGGATTCTGTGATGACTTGATCAAGTTTATCGCTCCCAACCAATGTCTCACTAAACCTTTGTTTGATTCTACCGATGTCTGCACCTATCGCCCTCAATTCATGCTGAACAATCTTTGGCATCCATAATTTGATTCGGCCCTCATCCTTCCTATGCCTAAGTATGCGATGGAAACGACCTCTACCGCCTACATCCAGAGATACTTCTGCAGATATATCGAGATGTTCGCTTATACGATATTGTAGTTCATCAATCAAAATATTCGTATCTACTATTACTAGTGGTGATAAAGATAGATTACGTAAATACGCCCGTTGTTTTACTGGTAAATTATGACGATGTATTGCAAATAAGCCCTTTTCTGCATCGGCAAGGCGCTTAACATCTAGTATCGATAATTTGCCAGAATTTTGCGCTCTTTCTAGAATCATCAAACCTTCTAATGCCTTTTCTTCAGCAGCATCTCGTGCGATGTCGTAGATTTCCTCTGAACTAATTGGTTCGAGCATCATAGCTTGGGAATAACGGTTTTCATGAGTACGACGATTGCGTTTTCTTTCTTTCAGAATACTAGAAGATGCCGCTTTTACTCGACCGCCAAATGGCTCGGTAGGTAGAGGTCGGGAATGCGAAAGAGGATAATTACGTAACATATCTAACTCTTCTTCGGAGAATCTAACTCTCTCGACCTTAATCCGTTCACCATCTTGACCTTCTCCATCAACCATAGTGGTAACCTTGACGAAGTTTTTCAACAATCTTGTTGCCTCGTCTGTTTTCTTCATACTCTCTGCGCTATGGCTAACATTGAGATATAGTTGGAATCTCTTTGTCACTGCCGCCTTCAAAGCCGGTTCACTTTGCAACAAGTCCACTGCTTCAGACCATTGGCCAGAATGGGCCAAATGAATGAGTGCTTTACGATGAAGCATGATTCTATGTTCGTAATCAAAATCACTATGGCTGCCAGCACGTTTGTAATCTCTAGCAGCGTTGAGTTCGTCGCCTTTACTAACATGAATCGCAGCGCGGGCAAGAATATGCCAAGGTGATTGCGGGTCATTTTCTTGATACCACGAAACTAAATTTGGCAGCCCGATATCGTATTCCAATACCAAATGGCGAACAGCCTGCATCATCGGCATCGCGGTAATATTTCCAGAAAGTAAACCATCAAGTAATTCCACTACTCCCTTCGATTGTCCAGTTTGTAATAACCAAGATGCGCGATTCAATCTTAAAGTGCTGATTACCGCATTAAACATCCTTGATTCCAATTCGGTTAGCGTCGCCTTTTCTACACTCTTTGCTAAATCTTCAACGACTTTCGAATCAGCTAAGCCATCACCACCATCTCGTAATGCTTGGCGGCAATTATTGAATGCTTTTAACCCGGTTTTATCGAGTTTTTCATACGCCCAATCATCATCAGAAGCAGCTCCGTCCAGAAGTAAAATCAATCCTCTAGCAGCCTTACTAAATGAAGATGGAATCTCCGCATCATGGACACTGGCTAATGCTGCTTTTCTTGAACTACGAATCGCTTTAAATTCATATTTTTTTGTTGAAGCAGGTAAAAGATTGGCGACCAGGAGAGTTTCGTAAGGGTGGTCGATACATCTTTGCTCGTCTATCAATAAAATATCTGCAAGTCGAACTAAATCTAGACTAATGGTGAAAAGTTCTATTGATGATTTGATGCCGATATTTGATTTTGAATCATGTAAAATGCACGCTGCTTTAACTCGAAGTTCAATATTAATTTCTTTGTCCTCAATTAACTGCGAAAGGGATTCCAAAGATAACTTAGGTATTTGTTTTCCAAGCCATGTAAACGCGTCTTCGCCTAGTTTCTTAACCAGTGGTAACAAAGTATTCAGATCGGCATCTGACTCAATCTGTAGCGAAGTTAATGTTTCACATGCTTGTTCAGATGAACCTTCATTCACCAATGCTTCTAATTTCCACCATAGTATTTTTTCACGTTGCTGCGTGGTTTCAATCAATGAAAGGCCTTCTTCTAATTCAACTGATGATAGTTTGCTAGCTTCCTCAGGAGCAAGTTCCCATGCCATTTTTTTACGCACTAGAGAAAGGCCGTCGGTTTGCTTTAAACTCCTACTTTCTTCCCAATTGGTAGCCTTTCCATTTTGCAGATTAACATAATCGGATAATGCTGAAGAAATTTCAGGTTCTTCTTTTGATAATTTTTTGAGGGTCTTCGAAGAGTCTTGATCCAAATGTATCTCTAATAGCGCTGTAATTACTCGACCTTGGCCTTCTAATTCCCCAAGTGTTCCAATATCTTTCACACCCCGCTTACCACCGAGTTGGGTGATTACTCTCTTTATTGACATTTGATTAGCTGCTCCACTAATACAAGAGGAAAGCCCCCTCAAAGCAACGGCCAATTGCTTCGGATTTTTGGGGTCGACGAATGCGGCTGAAATGTCTGTAGAAGTTACAACTTTAGCAGCCTTCTTGTTTTTTGGAAAAGCCGCAAATTGTGCCAGAATAGGCGTGGCTTCTGCCATTTTGCCCCAGACAGGGTGCACTCCTTTTTCCATAACTTCTGCACGGAATTTTTCAATCGAGGAATTATATTCATCATCCCATTCGTCTTCAAAAAGTGTTTTTCTGATTAGCAATATTGACAACTTAAACGCATCTGAATAATTATCATCGAGCATTGTTTCAGCAGAACTAGGCAACCAATCCAGATGATTTTGACCACTGCTTCGAGAGCCTCGGCGGGTCCTAACATTCCTGCGGACCCTCATTGGGTTAGAATTAGGTCCGCTATTTTCATCCTCTTCATTGGGGACTTGCATCTCATATAGTGCTATCAAAAGTAATGATTTCCAAGGTTTATCCAGTTCCCCCCATTCAGGTATTTTTACTACCAAACTCTGCCTTCTACGAGGTGGAATTCCCTCTTTAAATCCGGTTTCTAGACATTTTAAGAGGTTGGTCTCCTGCATTTACTCACCCCTTAGGGGTGAGGCCCTCGGCTGGAACTCTTTAGAGCCACCGGCTAATCGTCAGACGCACAACATCAATGATGTGGAGCATCTAGGGCCCATATAATGGGGTATCTTGTAACCGTGATTCTGTTGCTGCACCCCACTCTGGCGTGCATCGTTCTAGGATGGATGTGGGTGCAATATGGCTGGAAAAGAAAAAGTCGAGAATTGAAAGGCGAAGACAGAAAACAGCAATTGGAACGCCATGAGAGAATGGGAGAGCGGCTATTACAATTAGCGATTATTACGGTTCTATTAGCATTCGCAGCCAATATGATTTCTGCCAAAATAAATGGTGAAGACGTATTGAAATCATTGATTCCTGGAAGTTTACATGGATGGACAGGACCTGTTGGAGTCACATTGCTTTGGATTATGGCAAGGTGGGGTAAGCAAGCTCGTAATAGACGACTCGAAAATGAGAGTTTTCATGTTGTAAAGACCAAGCATGGAAGAGCGGCTGATCTACTGATTGCATGTATGTTTATGCATGCCTTCCTTGGATTCTTGTACCTATTTACAGTGTTATCATTCTGATTCTTGGTGCGGCTCAAGTTCAGATTTTTCACCGCCAAGCCATGAAGGAGACCACCAATTCCATTTACCCATCAATCTCATTGTTGCTGGAACTACAAGCGCTCGAACGATTGTTGCATCGATTAGAATTGCCAAAGCAAGACCCAATCCTATCTGCTTCAAGATTACAACTGAGGATAGGCCAAATGCGCTAAACACAACAACCATGATTGCTGCTGCACCAGTGATTAGACGCCCAGTCCTTTGCAAACCATTTGCTACCGCTAAGGTGTTGTCTCCAGTCCTCTCCCATTCTTCATGTATTCTCGATAACATTAGAACTTCGTAATCCATCGATAATCCAAAGACAATACAGAACATGATTACAGGGTTAGTAGCCTCTATCGGTTGCGGAGTGAAGTTTAGTAAATCGGCACCATAACCCCATTGGAACACGAATACTAACATTCCGAATGAAGCAGAAATTGATAGAATATTCATCACAATTGCTTTGATTGGAATAATTATACTTCGAACTTGAATGAATATTAGGATTATTGTTGAGATGAAAATAAATGCTAGAGCAATTGGTAAATTTTCCTTGATCGCATCTAGAGTATCTAGGCTGTATGCTGCAAAACCAGCAACTAGCAATACGCCGTCTTCACCAATCACTAAATCGTCGATTAAAGAGCTCCTTTCTTCACGTATTTGACTAACGAATTCTCTGCTATCCGCGCCTGTCATTGGACCGTCTAAAGAGAAGACGAAGAATGTGATACTATTTGCTAAAAATTGCTGTCTAAGATATTCTCTTGTCGCATTCATCTGAGGTGATAATTCCTCACTACTCCAGAAGTCTACAACTTCATCTTCAGACATACCTGGAGTCGGCCCCAATGCATAGCCAAACCCATCTAGTACCCGAGAGTCATTCACCTGTTCATTTGCCCATCGATACATCTGACGAATATTGGTCTCTTCCAACGGGTCCTCTCCGTCAAAATCGATGACAATCAGTGCTGAGTTTGCTGCACTTTCGGGCCATTTCTCATCTAAGTGTTCAAACCCGACACGTGTTTCATCATCTGGAGGTAAAGCATCCCTAGAAGCCATAGAAAATTCTGCTTGGAAGAAAGGCAATCCTGCTCCAAGAAGAATAACCAACGTCGGGATCAATACTGTCCAAGGACGGTCCATTACAGTCTTCGCAATTTTTGACCAAATACCATCTTCTGCGTCGTTTTCGGTCTTGAATGAAAATGGTAATTTCCAACCATCGCTAACCCTAGTACCAAGCATAGCAAGTATGCTAGGTAAAACAACCAATGAATAAATCATAGCCACGGATACTGCTAATGTACCTCCAATGCCGAGGCTTGGAATTCCTGTGTTTTCAAAGAATAACATTCCCATCAAACCGATACCAACAGTGACTCCACTGAAAAATACTGCTTTACCAGCTGTTGCTACGGTCATCGCTGTTGCGGTCCTAAGGTCATGGCCCCGATTCATCTCTTCTCGGAAACGATTGACCATGAACAAGGAATAATCTATTGACACCCCTATTCCAATTAAAGAAATAATATTCACAGCATATTGAGTAACATCGGTCACATTCGATAGCCAAATGGTAATTCCCATTGCTGAAAGCACAGTCAAGAAAGCAATTCCAATTGGCAATAATGCAGCGATTATTGTCCCGAATACAATTAATAAAATGATTAGAGATAATGGACCAGAAACAAGTTCTGCTGTTATCAAGTCATCTTGGATCCTCTTGTCGAAAATTACGTCGATTGCAACCTCGCCTGTTCGCCAGGTTTGAAAATCATCATCGGCAATTTCCACTTCTTCCCAATATTCAGCATACAATTCCTTTGCTTCAGAACGTTCCAAATTGATTGTTATAAGATTCAACGCCCAGAAACCTTCGCCGTCTTCGTGAATGTATTCGCCCCTCTCATCATCAGTTTTGTCCCATGAGTATTCTATGCTAACATCATCTAGACTAGCAAAATCACTCAATGCTTCGGTAACAGCGTCTTTCCATTCGCTAGTTGTATCATCTAATGTAGGATGATATACTAGGTAAGTGAAGGATTGAGAGCCATCTTCAGAGGTAAAAGCATCATCATAAATCTTACCAGCATTCATTGATTCGAGGTCTCCCTCTCCCCAAGATTCAGCCCAATTAGGGCCAAATGCCATCAAAGATGTCATAGCAAAACAGGCGATTAGTCCAAACGCTAATACCTTCTTCCGATGGTCAAAAGTAAACTCCCCTAATTTGTAGAAGGTTCTATCCTCTAACATGGCGGGGTCGGTAGTACCTTCCATGTTGCGGCGCAAGTAATCTCCCATATCAATTTAAGGTGTTTTTGAATGCATTGCTTGCTATCTCTGAGCCCATAATTTCAGCCATAAGGAAATGTTTCTTTCAATGTCCTCCGAGGTGATTGTCCTATCTTCAATGACTCCTTGTGAGCTTATTGGCTGGATTCTACAGCCACAAGCATTAGCGTGCCCACCGCCTGTTTCATCAAGTAAAGTTGCAAGTTTAGACAAATCAAAATTATTAGGTTCTTTGCGAAATGAATTTGAGTAAAATGAAGCGCTTAAAGCTGGCCTATTTGGAGTATCTATACTACCGTCCAACCAACCATGAATCACACAGCAAGCGATTGCCTCATCTCCTGCTAGAGCGGTTACTAAGTAACCATTTGTCCTTATCTCGCTATTTTCCATTCTACAAATTGCTAAACTATCGGTTATCTCAATATTTTTTGAAACGGCATCTGATTCTTGCTTGCGACTTTTTGATAATTGGTTTAGTCTATCGCTATGACTAGCAAGAATTTGTTCTAATTTTTCACCACTTGCAAATTGCTCTAATACTGTGTTAAGATGTTCTGGTTCACGTAATGAAAGGGACCTTGAAAGTCTAATTATTTCACCATCTTCAAGAAAGTTCTCCAAAGAGATCCCGCCACTATCCAAAGCATCTACGATTGGCATAATATCGACCAAGTGGTCTAAATTTACTTCTTCTTTCATTAAATCATAAGCAGCCCTTGCTGCAGAAGGTGTGTCTCTCCAATGACAAATTCCGCCCTGTAAAATAAATTGCTTTTCTTCTTCTGGACTTGGCCTATTTGTCATATGATGGTCGAGATATAGCCCGCAGTTTGGGTGAAATGGTAAATCACATAGCGCTGTTTGTTTACTGATTTTTTCGTCAATTAATCCTGAGCGTATCAAAGCAGCATGAGAAAACTCTACTGTCAATTCAGGTTTCGCTGCTTTCAAAATTGCAGCAGCCATAAGGCCATCTAAATCAGAGTCGGCTACGACGCTGGTGATGTTCTCAAGCACTGACATATTTCGCTGCGTATATTCAACAGACATCAAAGATTCCTCTATTTGGAGCGATAATGCCTTGAATAGTCGCCATGACGGTTTACCCATGGAGACCTCTTGTGGTGTAGTCCTGGTTAATTTCGGCTCCATACTACTATTGCAATATCCTCAGGGGCATTGGGATTTTCCAAAAGGACATATCGAGGAAGGTGACGAGGGGCATCTAGCAACCGCTAGAAGAGAAGTTTCTGAAGAAACTGGTATTACTGATATGGAATTTATACCTGGATTTAATTACCGTACCGAATATGATTTCAG
>Ga0066836_10001071_pt1 | contig 14086 bp, 12 predicted proteins | sample ETNtaG_18_FD_71568 | JGI IMG/M metagenome (GOLD analysis project Ga0066836, IMG submission 71568) | Marine microbial and viral communities from oxygen minimum zone, Eastern Pacific Ocean - ETNP201302SV91 | ecosystem: Environmental > Aquatic > Marine > Oceanic | place: Pacific Ocean: Eastern...
GAAGTTTTTGTAACTGATGATGGAGCTGAAACTGATTTAGACATAGGACATTACGAAAGATTTACAGGAATTTCAGCAACAAAATCTGACAACATAACAACAGGTGGAATTTATAGTAACATTATAAAAAAAGAGAGAAAAGGAGATTACTTGGGAGGCACAGTCCAAGTAGTTCCTCACGTCACAGATAGAATAAAAAAATTTATATCTGATAAAGTAAAAGATGAAGATTTTATAATTTGTGAAATTGGAGGAACTGTTGGTGATATTGAAAGTTTACCATTTCTTGAAGCAATAAGACAGTTTTCAAACGATGTAGGTAAAAAAAATAGTTTATTTGTTCACCTTACTTTGGTTCCATTTCTTAAAGCATCAGGTGAATTGAAAACTAAGCCAACTCAACATTCTGTTAAAGAACTTAGAAGTTTAGGAATCCAACCGGATATTATTATTTGCAGATCTGAAAAAAATATTCCGACAAATGAGAGAAAGAAAATATCTCTGTTTTGTAATGTAGATTATAAAAATGTTATTGAGACTGTTGATGTTAGAACTATTTATGAAGCACCAATTAGCTTTTACAAGGAAAAGTTTGACGAAAGAGTCTTGTCACATTTTAATATTAAAAGTAAAAAATTACCCAACTTAGCAAAATGGAGAAATATTACCTCCAATGTTCTTGGGTCAAGAAAGAATGTCAATATTGGAATCATAGGAAAATATGTTAATCTTAAAGATGCTTACAAATCTTTAGATGAAGCTCTAGTTCATGGAGGTATATCCAATAATCTTAAAGTTAATCTTACTAGAATAGATTCTGAAAATTTAAAGATTAAACATTTGAATTTATTGTTAAAAAATGTCTCAGGAGTTTTAATTCCAGGAGGTTTTGGCAAAAGAGGCAGCGAAGGTAAAATTGCTGCCATAAAATATGCTAGATTGAATAATATACCTTTTTTTGGAATTTGTTTTGGAATGCAAATGGCAGTAATTGAAGCAGCAAGAAATCTATTAAATATAAAAAATGCCTCTACAAGCGAATTTGGAAATAATTGTACTCCAGTAGTAGGTTTATTAGAAGAGTGGCAAAAAGGGAAAAAAGTATTTAAAGGTAGTGAAAAAGATTTAGGAGGAACTATGAGATTAGGTTTATATGATGCAATTTTAAAGAAAAATTCATTAATTTCAAAAATATATTCGGCAAAAAGAATTAAAGAAAGACACAGGCATAGATATGAAGTTAATATTAAATATAAAAGTCAATTTGAAAAAAAAGGATTAATTTTTTCTGCTTTATCTCCCGATGGAGCATTACCCGAAATTATAGAGTTTAAAAATCACCCTTGGTTTGTAGGCGTTCAGTTCCATCCTGAATTTAAATCAAGGCCTTTTACCCCACATCCCTTATTTTCATCATTTGTAAGGGCTGCATCTAAAAATAGAGGAACAAAATAATGGAACAAAAAATAATTAAATGTAAAGATATAAGCATTTCTAATTCTAAACCATTTGTTTTAATAGCTGGACCTTGCCAACTAGAAAATGAAAAACATGCAATAGACGTAGCTGAAAAACTTAAGAACATAACCCAAAACCTTGGAATTGCTTTAATTTATAAAACTTCTTTTGATAAAGCTAACAGAACTAGCCTTAAAGGAAAAAGAGGAACTGGTTTAGAAAAATCTTTACCTGTTTTTGATAAAATTAGAAATGATTTAAAGATACCCGTCTTAACGGATATACATACAATAGATCAATGTGAGATTGTAGCTAATCATGTTGATATTTTACAAATACCTGCATTCTTATGTAGACAAACAGATTTGTTAGTTGCCGCAGCCAAAACTGGAAAAATTATAAATGTCAAGAAAGGTCAATTTTTAGCTCCGTGGGATATGATTAATGTAACAAAAAAGATAGAAGAATCTGGAAATAAAAATATTTTGGTTACAGAAAGAGGGGCAAGCTTTGGTTATAATACTTTAGTTTCAGATATGAGATCTTTGCCAATAATGGCAAAAAATGGTTATCCAGTTGTGTTTGATGCAACACATTCAGTTCAACAACCTGGAGGAATGGGTGATAAAAGTGGTGGGCAGAGAGAATTTGTGGAGTACCTTGCCAGAGCAGCTATTGCAGTAGGAGTTGCTGCAATTTTTATAGAAACTCATCCTGATCCAGATAATGCTCCATCAGATGGACCTAATATGGTTCCATTATCTAAAATTCCTGATTTGCTAAAACAACTAGTGGAAATAGACACACTAATAAAAAATGCCAAAAATAAATAGTATTAAAGGCAGACAGGTTTTTGACAGCAGAGGAAATCCTACAATAGAAACCGAGATTCATTTAGATGACGGAAGTCATTCTTCAGCCATTGTTCCGTCAGGAGCTTCAACAGGAACTTACGAAGCATTTGAATTAAGGGATACTGAAAATAAAAAATATTTAGGAAAAAGTGTTTTAGGAGCAGTGAATAAAATAAATGGAGAAATCTCTAAAGAAATAAAAGGATTTGAAATTGAAAATCAAAAAAAATTAGATGAATTTTTAATTAAACTAGATGGAACAAAACAAAAAAAAAGACTTGGAGCCAATACAATTTTGTCAATTTCTTTAGCAACATGTAAAGCTTTATCCATTTCAAAGAAAATTCCCCTATATAAAAATATAGGTGTTAAAAAATCCTTACCTTTTCCTCTAATGAACATAATTAATGGAGGAATGCATGCTAATAATTCTTTAAGAATACAAGAATTTATGATTCGTCCAGATATAGCAAAAACTTTTTTCGAAGCAATAAATATTTGTTTTCTAGTTATTCAAAAACTTAAAACAATTATAAATAACAAAAAAATGTCTACTACTGTTGGCGATGAAGGTGGTTTTGCTCCCTCCTTATCTAACAACGAAGAAGCAATAGAATTAATATTAGAATCTATTGAAAAAGCTGGTTTTAAATCTGGTAGTGAAATATCCATTTGCCTAGACGTGGCTGCTAACGAACTTTATAAAGATGGAAAGTACGCAATTTCATCATCTAAATTTATATCTCCAGATAAAACTTTGCTTTATTATCTAGATTTAATTAAAAAATATCCAATTAAGTCTATAGAAGATCCTTTTGCAGAAAATGATTGGGATCCATGGGTAAATTTAACTAAATCTGTTAATTCGAGTATTCAAATAGTAGGTGATGATCTATTTGTTACAAATTCAGAACGTCTTTCCAAAGGAATAAAAATAAAAGCAGGAAATTCGATATTGATTAAACCAAATCAAATAGGAACGTTAACTGAAACTCTTAACGTCATTAAATTAGCTCAAGATAATGGATACAAAACTATAATATCTCATAGATCTGGAGACTCGGAAGATACATTTATAGCTGATTTGGCTGTAGCAACAAATTCCTCTCAAATTAAAACTGGATCCTTAACCCGATCAGAAAGAGTAGCGAAATATAACCGTTTATTAAGAATAGAAGAGGAACTTGGAAGATCTGTAAAAATGGCTATAGTTTAATTCATATGAAGTTTTTAAAAAATATTAAAGAAAAAAAATTTATATTAATTTGTACATTCCTTTTTTTGTATGTAGGTTTAAATCTTTTTGACGGACAGAGAGGTCTTATTTCATATTTTGAAAAACAAAATATTAAGAAGCAACTTATTAAAGAAAAAGAATTTTTCTTAACAAGTTTAAATTCAGTAGAAAGAAAAAATAATTTATTATCAAATGTAATAGATTTGGATTATTTAGAGATTTTGTATCGAGAAAAATTTATGGTAGGAAAACCTAAAGAAACAATTTATAAAAATTAACTAAATGACAGTTAGACATCCAGAAAAAGTAAAAAATCCCATCAATCCAATAAAAAAAAAGCCAAGTTGGATCAGAACAAAAATTCTAGATAGTCAAAACTTTTTTCAGACAAAAGTAATTTTGAATAAAAAAAACTTACATACTGTCTGTCAAGAAGCTAACTGTCCAAATATTTCTGAATGTTGGAGTAAAAGACATGCTACATTTTTAATTATGGGAGACATATGTACAAGAGCTTGCGCTTTTTGCGACGTCAAAACTGGAAAGCCTAATTTTTTAGATTCTTTAGAGCCATTAAAAATTGCTCAAGCTACTAAAGAACTAAATTTAAAACATGTCGTTATAACTTCTGTTGATAGAGATGATTTAGATGATGGTGGAGCTAATCATTTTTCTGAAGTAATAAAAGAAACGAGAAAATTAAATAAAAATACAACTATTGAAGTTTTGACTCCAGATTTTTTAAGAAAAGGAAAGTCTTATAAAAAAGTTGTTTTAGCAAAACCTGATGTATTTAACCATAATATAGAGACAGTTCCTGGCTTATACAGAACCGTAAGGCCTGGTTCTAGATATTTTGCTTCAGTTGATTTGTTAAAGTCAGTAAAAGAAATTAACAAAACTATATTTACTAAATCTGGTATTATGCTAGGTCTTGGAGAAACCAAAGTAGAGGTTTTACAGGTAATGGATGATTTATTGACTGCAAAAGTAGATTTTTTAACCATAGGGCAGTACCTTCAACCTTCAACAAAACACTATCCATTAGATCGCTATGTTCATCCAGACGAGTTTCAAGAATATAAAGAAATTGCTCTTTCAAAAGGTTTTTTAATTGTTTCTTCTTCTCCTCTAACAAGATCTTCCTATCATGCTGATGAAGATTTTTCTAAAATGAAGAAATTGAGAGAAGAACAATATCAATGCCGACAGCTTCAATAAAAAAAGAAATACCTTGCACTAAAGATAAATTAATTAAAATGGTTCTAGATATAGAAAAATATCCAGAATTTGTACCTTGGTGTCTTGGTGGTAAAATTCATACAAATATCGATAAAGGTAAAACTGTAGAAATTACTGCTGACCTTACAATTGGGAAAAGTTTTTTTAATGAAACTTATAAAAGTTTTGTTATTTATGACAAATCTGTGGACTCAATAAATGTAACAAATATGGAAGGTCCATTAAAACATTTAAAAAATAAGTGGATTTTTAAACAATTAGGCGAAAATAGTGAGGTAGATTTTTATGTTGATTTTGAATTAAAAAATAAAATCTTAAATATGTTTATGAACAAAACATTTGAAATTGGATTAAAAAAAATAGCTGATGCTTTTGAGAAAAGAGCAATTGAATTATTTAAGAGTACTTAAAATTAATTCTAAACATTTATTAACTGCAGATTTTTGAATGTAAGAACGCCCTTTATTCTTAAATAAATATTTATTAATATTAATTCTATTAGCTTGTTTTATAGCAATGTAAACTAAACCTACAGGTTTTTTCTTTGTACCACCGCTGGGTCCCGCTATACCTGTAACAGAAATAGACAAATTAGCTTTACCTATTTTGCTGACATTTCTAACCATAATTTTGCAAACCTGTTCGCTTACTGCACCATATTTTTTTAATATCCTTTTTGGAACGTTAAGAACTTTAATCTTTGATTCGTTAGAATAACTGATTAGACCAAGATTAAAAATTTTAGAAGCTCCACTAACAGAAGTGATATAGCTTGAGAGCATTCCACCAGTACAAGATTCAGCTAAAGAAATCTTTATTTTTTTATTTATTAATAGTTTAACAATCTTATGTGAAATTTTTTTCATGATAAAACCATATAAGAAACAAGAATAGCCACAACATATAAACCTGCACATACATCATCCATAATCACACCAAAACTATTTTTGAAATTCTTATCATAATAATTAACAGGAAAAGGCTTAGTGATATCAAAAATTCTGAACAACACAAACATGATGAAGTAAAATTTTAAAACTTGATCGGTTTCTTTTTGCAAATTATGAGAAATTTCGTAAAGACATATAGGAATAGATTGACCAATAAATTCATCAACGACTACTTCTTTAGGGTCCTTTTGTGTTAAATTTTTTATAAAAATGTTGACCGCGTAAAGTGCAATGAAAAAAACAATAATTAATGAAAATAAGACAATGTTTGGGGAAACATTTAAAATATGAAATAAAAAAAATAAAAATAATACTGTAGCTAAAGAAGCGATACTGCCAGGTATTTTTTTAATTTTACCAATTCCAAACATCGTTACAAATAAAATATTAATTTTACTAATCATATTTTGTTACAGATGCCACAACCTCAGAGGCAATAGCTTTTCCTTTTCCAATTAAACCAAGTTTTTCAGTTGTCCTACCTTTAATATTTATTTGATTAGGATTTATCTCACAAATTGTACTTATAGTTTTTATCATTTTTTTTGAATATTTTTGAATTTTAGGTTTTTGCGCAATAATATTGATATCTATGTTGTTGATTAAAAAGTTTTTAGATTTAATTAATTTAATAACTTTTTTTAGCAAGATTGTTGACCTAACATTTTTATATTTTTTATTTTTATTTGAAAACAATTTTCCAATATCACCTAATCTACAAGCACCAAGCAAACTATCTATGATAGAATGTAATACAGGATCTGCATCTGAATGACCTTCTAAACCAAGATTAAAGGGTATTTTTATTCCTCCTAAATATAATTTTCTTCTTTTAACCAATTTATGAACATCAAAACCAATGCCATTATAATTTTTACTTTTTTTTAGAGATTTAAATATTTCTAAATCTTCTAAATCTGTTATTTTTAAGTTTGTTTTACTTCCGTTTACAACAAAAACTTTTTCTCCATATGTAGTAAATAAAGCAGAATCGTCATCAAAAGCTTGATCAATGTTTTCTAAATGTTTTTTGTAGATTTTAGTAAAAGTAAAACCTTGTGGAGTTTGAGAAAAGCCTAAAGTTTCACGTTGGATATTTTTAAAAATTAAATTTTTTTCATAGCGCTTTGTTGCATCTGTCACTTTTACTATTGGTACGACAGCTTGGTTATTATTAAGTTTATTAATTATTCGATCTACAAGTTTTTTAGAAGGATTAGGTCTTGCTACATCGTGTATAAGCACTTTCTTACAATTCATCCTTTTAATAAATTTTAGAGCTTTAAAAGTTGACTCTTGCCTTGATTTTCCACCGGTTACTTTAATTATATTTTTTATTGCAATTTTTTTTATATATTTTTTATGTTTACTGTTATAAACAATTATAGTTTTTTTAATTTCTTTAATTTTACTAAACGCATCAAGAGAATGCTCCAGTAAGGATTTATTGTTAATGATTTGGTATGGTTTTGGCGTGTTAGATTTAAATCTTTTGCTATCGCCCGCAGCTAATAGTATAAGAAATAAGCTCATTTTTTTAGATTTGCCATATATTTATTATAAATGTTAACTATTATTAACTAAATGATTCATATCATTAAAAATAATAAATGGGTAATAACAATATTCTTAGTTACACTATTCATAGGTCTATTGACATTTTTTACATTCATTAACCAAAGTTTTATTAAGTTAAATGACTTTAACCTCCAAACATTACTTATTGTTGATGCTATTTTACTAATGATTTTTTTGGGAGTAATAAGCAGAGAGTCTTATAAAATTCTAAAAAAGAGAAAAAAGGGAAGCGTTGGATCAGAAACAAGCACAAAGTACATATTTTTCTTTTCAGCTAGCACTTTATTGCCAGCAATATTGATATCAGTGTTTTCTCTATTGTTATTTAACGTAGGGTTTCAAAAATATTTTGATAAAAAGATTAAAACTGTAGTGAATAATTCTTCAGAGGTTACAAGAAACTATGTAGAAGAAACCAGAAAATCTTTAGAAGCGGACATTTTACTTATAGCTTATGATATTAATAATAAATTTAGTATATTTTATGATAATCCAAAATTATTTTTAAATCTTTTAGCATCACAAAGAATGCTTAGAAGATTGGACGAAGTCTACTTGTTAGACAGCTCAGGAAATATAATAATGTCTAATATAGCAGATTCTCTATTTAAATTTACTCCACCGCCAGAAGAAGCATTTACAATCTCGCTTAGTGGAAAGCCAGTTAGAATAAATGATGAGTCTTCAAAAAAAACTTCGTCATTAATTAAATTAAATAACTTTATTGACACATATCTCTATATTGTAAAATTTATGGATCCACAGGTAATTAAGTACTTAAGTGAGACAGATAAAGCTATAAGCTTTTACTATAGTGTTCAAAATCAAAAAACTGGAATCAAAGTGAGTTTTGCAATAACTTATGTTTTATTTGTCTCATTATTACTTTTTGCATCATTAATTATAGCAATTAATGTAGCTACAAGATTTACAAAACCTATAATTAATTTAATTGATGCTTCAGAAAAAATCAGTGGAGGAAATTTAAATGTCAAAGTTCCTATAATTGAAACAGATGAAGAAATAAAAAAATTAAATGAAACATTTAACTCAATGTTAGATAAATTAAAAAAACAACAAGATAAACTCCTTTTTGCGGAACGACACGCCGCATGGGAAAATGTTGCTCGAAGACTAGCTCATGAAATTAAAAACCCTCTCACACCCATTCAATTATCTATTGATCGTATAAAGGAAAAGTATTTAAATAAAATTACTAATGATAGTGAGAATTTTTCTAATTATCTTAGCACAATAAATAAGCAAATTAAGGATATAGAACATCTAATAAATGAATTTTCTGATTTTGCTAGAATGCCAAAACCTGTATTAAAAAAAATCAATTTGAATCAAATAATATCTAGAGCTGTAAGTTTAAACGAGCTATCTGAACCAAATATTAAATTTATTTTTCCTAATAGCAAAGGTTTAAATTTTGTAAAAGGAGATGAGGAACAATTAAATAGAGTATTTATAAATTTAATTAAAAATTCAATTGAGTCCATTCAAGAAAAAAGAAATAAAAATGTTGATTTTAAAGGAAAAATTGAAGTGGATATTAATACTTATAGTGACTATATATATGTTTCTGTTAAGGATAATGGAATTGGGTTTGGCCAAATAAATAAAAAGGAAATGGTAACACCATACTTTACTACAAAGAAAAAAGGAACAGGCTTAGGTTTGTCAGTAGTTGAGAAAATTATAAGTGATCATAATAGCACAATATTGTTTAACTCTACTAGTGAAGGAGCTAAAGTAGAAATATCTATTCCAATTTAAAGCTATGAATACAAACAATGAAATATTAGTTATCGATGATAATTCAGATATCCGAGTACTAATTTCAGGCTTTTTAAGAGACAAAGGTTATGATGTAAGAGAGGCAGCTAATTTTGACCAAGCTTTGCTTGAGATAAATAGAAAGCTCCCAGATATAGCTATTATAGATGTTAAATTAGATAAAGGTGATAATGATGGAATAGATTTATTAACTCACATAAAAAAAATTAATGAGGATGTTCCAGTTATTATGATTTCAGGACATGCTAATGTTCAAATGGCTGTAGATTCTTTGAAACTCGGTGCTTTCGAATTTATTCAAAAGCCATTTTCAACTGAAAGATTATTAAATTTTGTTAGAAGAGCAACTGAATTCAAAGATCTAAAAAAAGAGAAAAGTATTTTAGAATCAAAACTTTTTACATCATATGAAATTATAGGCCAAAGTCATGAAATTGTTAAAGTTCAAAGTTTAGTTAATAAGTTAAGTAGTACTGAAAGCAGGGTATTTATTTCTGGCCCAGCTGGCTCAGGTAAAGAGTTAGTAGCAAGACAAATTCATAAAAAATCAACGAGATCTAATAATCAATTTGTTGTTGTTAATGGAGCATTGTTAGACCCTGAAAAATACGAACTTGAACTTTTTGGATCAAAAAACACTGATGGATCTATAAATTATGGTTTTTTTGAAAAAGCTAAGGATGGAACGCTACTTATAGACGAAGTCTCTGAAATTCCACTTGAAACACAAGCTAAAATTTTGCGTGTTTTAATAGAACAAAAATTTAGAAGAGTTAATGATAATAAGGAAATAAATGTCAATGTTAGAATAATTAGCACATCAAGCAAAAATATTAGGGAAGAAATTGACAAAGGTAATTTCAGAGAAGATTTGTATCATAGACTTAATGTTGTGCCAATTTACTTACCTCCTCTAAAAGATAGAGTTGAAGATATTCCCTTATTATTAAAATATTTTTCTAAAAAAATATCTGAGTTGAATGGCATAAATGAAACAAAATTAGATTCAGATTTTGATTTGATTTATAAATACGACTGGCCAGGCAATGTAAGAGAATTAAGAAATTTAGTAGAAAGAGTATCCATACTCTCTGTAAATGAAAAAAAAATTAATGTTAACGATTTAGTTCAAGATGCTCTACTACAAAAAAATCAAGAAAATAAGTCTGACGTATATGAAAATGTTTTGTCCTATCCTCTTAAAGAAGCTAGAGAAAAATTTGAAAAAGATTATCTCACCTCTCAGCTGAAAAAACATAAAGGGAATATATCTAAAACCGCAGAATTTGTTGGAATGGAAAGATCAGCTCTTCATAGAAAATTAAAATCTTTGGGAATTAAAGGAGTTAATTAAATGAATATAATTATATGTGGGGCTGGTAGAGTTGGTTTTTCAATATCAAAGCAGTTATCAGCACAAGGTCATTCTATAACCGTTATAGATCAATCTAGTGAATTTATTCAAAAAATAAACGAGACACAAGACGTAAAAGGGGTGGTAGGAAGAGCAACATTCCCCTCCGTTTTAGAAAAAGCTGGAGCTGAGGATGCTGATATGATTATAGCAGTTACTCAAAATGATGAAACAAATATGGTTATATGCCAAGTCGCTTATTCAATCTTTAAGATTAATAAAAAAATAGCTCGTGTTAGAGGACAGGAATTTTTAGTAGGAAAATGGGGAAAATTATATGGAGAATCAAATCTACCAATTGATGTTATAATTTCACCTGAGTTAGAAGTAGCTAAATCATTACAAAGAAAATTAGATGCTCCGGGAGCATTAGATAGTGTTCCTTTTGCGAGTGGAAAAATTAAAGTATTAGAAATCAATATTGATAAAAATTGTCCACTAGTAAACACAGAGTTAAGAAAACTTACTGAACGTTTCCCAGATTTAAAGGCTAATGTCCTTGGTGTAATTAGAGATGAAAAATTTGTTATATTGAAAAAAGAAGACAAGATTTTAGTTAAAGATAAGGCTTTCGTAGTAGTAAATGCTTCTCAAATTAATGTAACTTTATCAGCATTTGGACATAATGAAAAAATGGCAAAAAAAATCTTAATTGTAGGCGGCGGCAACATAGGTTTAAACCTGGCAAAAAAATTAGAATCAGACTCAGAGGGAACTAGAGTTAAAATAATAGAAAAAAATAAAGATAGAGCTGAATTAATAGCTAATGAACTTAATAATACAATTGTTATTAATGGAAATGGATTAGACGAGGATGTTCTAAAAGAAGCTAATATTGAGGAAGTAGAAACAGTCTTGGCTTTAACAAATGATGACGAAGATAACATTATGGTGAGTGTTCTGGCGGAAAAAAATAGCCCAAATAAGAGAACTATAGCTTTGGTCAACAAGCAAAATTATAGTTTATTACAGTCATCTTTGAAGATTGATGATTTAGTGGACCCAAGAAAAACAACGATATCAACTATACTTAAACATGTACACAAAGGTACAATAGAAACTGTTTACACAATCTTAGATGGAGAATATGAATTTATAGAAGCTGAAGTGCTAGAGACATCAGAATTAATAACTAAATCAATAAAAGATTCAAATCTTCCAAAAGAAATAAGAATAGGTGCTGTTGTTAGGAAAAAAAATGTAATTATACCAAAATCAGATTTTAAGTTTGAAAAAAAAGATTTAGTTGTTTTTTTAAGCAAAAGAGATCATATGGAAAAAGTAGAAAGTTTATTTAGAGTTAGTGCATTGGCTTAATGAACTATAAATCCATACTATTTTTTTTAGGCATTTTTTCATTGCTTGTCGCCTTTTTTTCATTTTTAAATATTATATATTCTGTATACTTTAATTTTTCACTAGATTTAACTTCTTATGTCTTCACATTAATATTATCTTTATTTTTGGGATCATTATTTTCTTATATTGGATACAAACATCATAAAGATCTTTCTATAAATACTCAGATAGGTTTTATAGTGATAAGTTTTACCTACATCCCTTTATTGATTAGTTTTCCATATTTCTTAAGTATTTATAATTTGAGCTTTTTAAACTCATATTTTGAATCAGTGTCAGGAATTACTGGCACAGGTTTTTCAATAATTGAAAATATACAGTATATCGACGAACCACTCCTTATTTGGAGATCTAGCTCACAGTGGTTAGGAGGATTATTATTTTTAGTATCAATAGTTGGTACAATAGGATCGAGGCAAATTAAAATTAAGCCGTTACATCTAGTTTTTGGAGGAACATTAGGTAGAAATTTTTATAATGATTTTAATTATAATTTTATTAAAATTTTATTAATTTATTTTTTTTCAACAATTTTTATTATTTTTCTTTATAAACTAGCGAATATAAGGTTTTTTGATGGTTTAAACTTATCTTTAACAACTATATCTTCTGGTGGTTTTTTGTCTAAAAATTCTTTATCTGAGATTGTTAAAAATGATATTCAAGTTTTTGTACTATCTATTACATTACTATTTCCAGTACTAAATTTTTATTTATTTTTTAATATTGTAACAAATAATTTTAGTTTTAAGAAACATCAAGAAGACCAGCACCTAATTATTCTAATCTTATTAGTTATTTTATTTACGTATTTCTTTGTTATTCCTGAAGAAGGCTTAGCTAATACATTGTTGGCCATCACTTCATCGCTTTCAACTTCAGGTATATCTGTTTACTCACAAAATTATGATCTCTCATTATTTTTTATCCTATTAACTATTATTGGAGGATCTTTAATTTCCACTTCTTCAGGTTTTAAATATGTGCGAATTTATATTTTACTAAAAACTTCATACCAAGAAATGTATAAATTAGTTAAACCAATTAATATTACAGATAATAATTTATTTAACTCTGATGTAAAAATAAATGATGTTGATACAAAAATAGCATTTTTAATTTTTATATCTTTTATAATTTCAATTTTTTTACTGTCATCTATTTTAAGTTTTGAAAATTTAGATTTTGATAGCTATTTTAAATTAGCGCTTTTAACACTTACTAACACAACAAACTCTTCATTATTTGGATTAGAAAACATAAATTTTTTTGATTTTAGCAATTTTTCTAAACTATCTTTAATAATTTTTATGATTTTAGGTAAAATAGAAGTGATCGCCATTTTATTTTTGCTTAAAAAAGTTATTTTCAAAGAATAATTGTTAAAGTTTAAGTTGTTATTAATTAGTGAAAAATGCACTTTTTTATATTGTTTCTTAAGATCAACAGAGTTAAATATATAGAGTAAGTTTATATAATTTCATATGCTTTGCGCCCTTAGCTCAGCTGGATAGAGCATCGGTTTTCTAAACCGAGGGTCGGAGGTTCGAATCCTCCAGGGCGCGCCAATAAATCCAGGGTTTTTGTTAATTTCATACTACTGCAATTATTTTTATCTTCTTATTAGCAAGTCATTAGCAAGTTTGATCCCTTAAAATCCTACAGTTATAGTTCCATATGAGCTGTTAAGGCTTTTGAAAGTTTTAGATAAGTTCTGAAATCTTTGGGGTCTTGAATTTGTTCTTTGTATTTTTTTTTAATTAGTTCATAATGTTCGGTAGCAAGAGTAGGTAATTCTAAGTAATCACAATCATAATTTTCGGCTAAATTAATAGCTTCATCTACCAAAGCTAAAAAGATATTTTTTTGCAATATTGGAATACAGGCATTGATATTTTCTACCACAAAAATCTTAAAATTTTTATCTGAACTTATATGATTTGGATAATTAAACGATTTAGAATCCATTTTTTGAAAAGTATAAATTAAACAACCGACATAGTATCCGGATGCATTTTTTGCAGCAAGCACACCTGCTACACTTTTATCTTTGCCGTTTGCTAAATTCATATATGATTTAATTTTTTTTGAATTCCAATTTGGAAACTCTTGCTGAAGTATGGGCATTAGTGGTTCGTAGTTTGAACTACTATAAGGTTTGATTTCTAAGTTGCCCCAATGCTCGTTCACT